>Ga0209239_1000008_pt1 | contig 142740 bp, 114 predicted proteins | sample GraSoi013_2_20cm_FD_185824 | JGI IMG/M metagenome (GOLD analysis project Ga0209239, IMG submission 185824) | Grasslands soil microbial communities from the Angelo Coastal Reserve, California, USA - Sample 10_02_2013_2_20cm (SPAdes) (version 2) | ecosystem: Environmental > Terrestrial > Soil >...
CTTCGACTCTCTCGGGCTTCCTCGGCTGTTCGCTGGTCTTGCGTAACCCTCTGAACCGCCCGATGCGGACCCGCATGTCGGGTGGTGTGGCAGGGGAGAGCGGGCGACCGCTCCCCCTATGCCGTTTTGTGCCGCGAAGCATTTCCGTTAGGATGTTGTGCTCACATGTCCACGCTGCTCATTCACGCCGGCCGTGCGCTCACTCCCGCGACGGAAATCAGCGACGCGGGCATCCTGATTCGCGAAGATGCTATTGAAGCCATCGGACCGCGCTCCGGAATGACCTTGCCCGCGGGGGCGAAGGAAATTCGCGCAACCGACAAGACGGCCGTTCCTGGTTTCATTGATGTCCACATCCACGGCGCCGGCGGCCACGACGTAATGGAAGGAACAAACGCCGCGTTGCGCTCCATCTCGCGCAAGGTCTCGGAATATGGCACCACGTCTCTTCTCGCCACCACCGTAACTGCGAGCACCGATCAGACTCTTCGCGCGGTCGGGGGAATCGCTGGATACATCGCTCAACAGCATGAAGCGGAGGAGCCGCGCGCAGAAGTGCTGGGAATCCATTTTGAGGGCCCTTTCATAAGCAGAGAGCGGCGCGGCGTGCACCCATCCCAATGGATTCAGCTACCGTCGGCAGAGACGCTTAGCCGCTTCCTTAAAGCTGCCGCGGGAAATGCCAGGATTCTGACGATTGCGCCGGAAGTCCTCGGCGCTGCTCCGTGCATTGATGCCGCGCGAGAAGCAGGGCTGATTGTTTCCATGGGACACACCGACGCAACCTACGAGCAGGCCCGCGCGGCCATGGCGCGTGGAGCGCGCAGCGCCACTCACGTCTACAATGCCATGCGTCCGTTTTCCCATCGCGATCCGGGCGTCATCGGCGCGGTGCTCACTGCACCGGAGGTCAATGCGGAGTTGATTGCCGACGGTGTGCACGTCGAGGAAGCCGCCATGAAGCTGCTACTTCTCGCCAAGGGCGCCGCGCACGTTACCCTGGTGAGCGATGGGCTATCCGCAACGGGTATGCCGGACGGAAAGTACATGCTGGGTGAATTTGAAGTGACAGTCAGCGGAGGCGTCTGCAGGAATTCCGACGGAGTGCTGGCCGGCAGCACGCTGACGCTCGACCGCGCGCTGCGAAATATTGTCGCGCTAGGCATACCATTGCCGGATGCGGTCCGCATGCTAACTCTGAATCCTGCTTCATTGCTCGGGATTGAATTCAAGAAGGGTTCGCTGCGGGTGGGAGCGGATGCGGATATCCTGTTGCTCGACGAAAACTTGCATCTTGCTGGAGTTTGGGCCCGAGGCGTCGCGCTGAATTAGAGATTCAGGGGAATCTTGAGTTCCTCAGCAAGCTGCTCCGCATCAAAGGGACTGCAAGTAAAATAGCGCCCACCAACCTCCAGCGTTGGAACCGTGCGTTTGCCGTTGTTGGCTCTGATAACGATCTCTTCTCCCGACGAATCTTCTTCAATGTTCACTTCGCGAAACGCGACGCCGCGCGCTTTCAGGAAGGATTTTGTGCGCCAACAGTCCGGGCACCATTTAGTGCTGTACATGGTTATCTGTTCCATCGTTTACCTAGTCTATTTCATTGGATGCGAGCCGTGGGGGCAAGTCGCAAGCAGTGTCACACCAAAAGCAATGGTGAATGCTTCAAGAGCCGGAAACGAGGGCGCTGCGCCGTTTGGTGCCTACCTGTACGCGGACCAACGCGCGCTGCAACGCGACGCTGGCGCGGTCCCAATCAATATTTGGATCGTTCGCCGCTAGGCGCTTTTGGGCGCGAGCGAGCGCATCTTTGGCGCGTTGCAGATCGATTTCTTCCGCGCGCTCCGCGGTTTCCGCGAGAATCGTCACACGGTCCGGAAGAACCTCCGCAAATCCGCGGATGATCGCAATGTGCGCGGGTTCTTTTCCCCCGCTTTCGTGATAGCTGAGTTCGCCGATTCCCAGCTCGGTCATAAGCGGCGCGTGCCCCGGTAAAATGCCCAGATACCCGTTCTCGCCGGGCATTTGCACATCCGCGACCTTTTGCCGGAGCAATTGTTTCTCCGGCGTGACAATTACCAGTTCGATGGCGTCGGGCATCATTTCTTAGTTACGCGCTCGCCTTCATTTTCTCGGCCTTCTCGAGGGCTTCATCGATCGTGCCGACCATGTAAAACGCCTGCTCCGGAACGTCGTCGTATTTTCCTTCCACGATCTCCTTGAAGCTCCGGACGGTGTCCTCGATCTTGACGTACTTTCCTTCCAGGCCGGTGAATTGCGCCGCAACGAACATCGGCTGCGAAAGGAATTTTTCGATCTTGCGGGCGCGAGCCACAGTGCGTTTGTCATCGTCGGAAAGTTCTTCGATACCAAGAATGGCGATGATGTCCTGCAAATCTTTGTAGCGCTGCAGAATCGATTTCACGCCGCGGGCAACGGCGTAGTGTTCCGCGCCGACGATCCGCGGATCGAGGATGCGCGAGGAGCTGGCCAGCGGATCGACCGCCGGATAAATGCCGCGCTCGACGATCTGGCGGCTGAGGTTAGTCGTCGCGTCCAGGTGCGCAAACGTCGCGGCGGGAGCGGGGTCCGTATAGTCATCGGCGGGAACGTAAATTGCTTGCACCGAGGTAATCGACCCGCTCTTCGTCGAAGTGATGCGCTCCTGCAATTCGCCAATTTCGGTGTTGAGGTTAGGCTGGTAGCCCACGGCGGAAGGCATGCGGCCGAGCAGCGCGGAAACTTCCGAACCTGCTTGCACGAATCGAAAAATGTTGTCGATGAAAAGAAGAACGTCCAAATGTTCCTGATCGCGGAAATACTCGGCAACCGTGAGGCCCGTGAGGCCCACGCGCAAACGCGATCCGGGCGGCTCCGTCATCTGGCCATAAATGAGCGCCGCGCGCGATTTTTCCGAGTTCCCCGGGACAATAACGCCGCCCTCGGACATTTCCAGCCACAAGTCGTTGCCTTCCCGCGTGCGCTCACCCACACCCGCAAACACGGAGACGCCGCCGTGCTTCATCGCGACGTTGTGAATGAGCTCCATGATGAGTACGGTCTTCCCTACGCCAGCGCCGCCGAAGAGGCCAATTTTTCCGCCCTTCAAATAGGGCTCAATCAGATCGACGACCTTAATTCCTGTCTCGAACATTTCCAGCGACGTGGATTGATCTTCCAGCGACGGGGCGGGCCGATGAATCTGATAATGCGTATCGCTCTTAATCGGCCCAAGTTGGTCCACGGGCTTGCCAAGGACGTTCATCACGCGGCCAAGCGTGGGGCGGCCAACCGGCACGGAAATTCCCGTGCCGAGGTCATACGCCTTCATACCTCGGACCATTCCTTCGACGGGTTCCATAGCGACTGCGCGGACGCGTCCTTCGCCAAGGTGCTGCTGCACTTCCGCCGTCACATCGAGTGGCTCGGGAAGGTTGTAGCCTTCGCTGGTAATGCGGCAAGCGTTGTAGATCGCAGGAAGATGTCCCGCCTCGAACTGAATGTCCATCACAGGTCCGATGACCTGCACCACGTGCCCAACGCCTGCGTATTTCTCTGCCATGCTGCTTTCTCCTAAGCGCCGTAAGAGGCGCCGCTGACAATTTCGATAATCTCTTTGGTGATGGCGGCCTGCCGTACTTTGTTCATGTGCAGTGTCAGGGCATCAATAACGTCGCCCGCGTTTTTTGTCGCCGATTCCATTGCCGTCATGCGCGCACCGTGTTCGGCGGCGGAAGACTCCAGCATGGCGCGCAGAACCTGTGTTTCGACGTATCGCGGAAGCAACTTGTCCAGAAGTTGATCGGCGGGTTGTTCATAAATGTAATCGATCTGCGAGGTTGCACGTTCGGCTGAGGATTCTTCGTCCGCTTGAACTGCTTCGATCGGCAAAAGCTTTGTAACTACTAGATTCGAAGTCATCACCGTTTTGAATTCGCTGAACACGATATAGACCGAATCAATCTCCTCCTTCGCATAAAGATCCGTGACCAGCGCAGCGATCTCCCGCGCCGTCCCAAAGTCGACCCGCGCAAGGACGTTCACATATTCCGCGATGAGGTTGAATCCCGCCTTTCTCAGCGCGTCGCGGCCTTTCTTGCCGACGGGAATGGCCGATATTTTCTTGCCCTTGTTGGCTCGGAAGAAATCCAGGGCCTTTCGGAGAATATTGGCGTTGAACGCGCCGGCCAGGCCCCGCTCTCCTGTCAGGACGAGTGTCAGGATCCGCTCTTCGGGGCGCCTAGCCAGCAGAGGATGTTGTGGCTCAGCGATGCGCGACATGATCGAACGCAGCATCCGCGCAAGCTCCTTGGCATAAGGGCGAGCCGCGATCGCGGCTTCCTGCGCGCGGCGCAGCCGGGCCGCTGCGACAAACTTCATCGCGCGGGTAATCTGCTGGGTATTCTTCACCGAGCGAATTCGGCGCCGGAAATCAAGAAGTGTGGCCATCGTTAGTCGCTAACGCCGGTCCTCAGGTCGCCGCCGTGGCAGCGGCCACCGTGAAGCGTTCCTTGAACGCTTCGACAGCGGTTTTGATTTCCGCCTTAATGCCGTCGTCGAGCGCTTTTTTTGCCGCAATGTTTTTCAGTATCGAAGGGTAATTCGTCTCGACGAACTGCGCGAACTCGCGCTCAAACCGGCGAACTTCGGGCACCGGTACCGCGTCCAGCATGCCGCTCGTCGCAACGTACAGAATCAGCACCTGCTTTTCCGCAGCCAGCGGCACATATTGATCCTGCTTGAGGATTTCCGTGAGCCGCTGCCCGCGCGCGAGCTGGCCTTGTGTCACTTTATCAAGTTGATCGGAACCAAACTGCGCAAAAGCCGCAAGTTCGCGGTACTGGGCCATGTCGAGGCGCAGCGAGCCAGCCACCTGCCGCATCGCCTTGATCTGCGCGTTGCCGCCCACGCGGCTGACCGAAATACCGACGTTGATCGCGGGACGAATGCCGGCGTTGAAAAGGTCAGATTCGAGATAAATCTGGCCGTCGGTAATCGAGATAACGTTCGTCGGGATGTAAGCGGAAACGTCACCAGCCTGCGTTTCGATGACCGGCAGCGAAGTCAGCGATCCGCCGCCGAGTTTGTCGTTCAGCTTTGCCGCGCGTTCCAGCAAGCGCGAGTGGAGATAGAACACGTCGCCGGGGAACGCCTCGCGCCCCGGAGGTCGCCGGAGCAGGAGCGAAATTTCGCGGTAAGCCTGCGCGTGCTTGGAAAGATCGTCGTAAAACGTGATGGCATGGCGCTTGTTGTCGCGGAAATATTCGCCCATGGCGCATGCCGCGTACGGCGCGATGTACTGAAGCGAAGCCGGCTCCGCGGCGGAGGAGGTCACTACAATGGTGTAGTCCATCGCGCCGGCATCGGTCAGCGTTTTTACTACTTGCGCGATCGTCGAGCGCTTCTGTCCGATGCCGCAGTAAATGCAAATTACGTCGCCGCCTTTTTGGTTGATGATGGTGTCGAGAATGACCGCGGTCTTGCCCGTCTGGCGGTCGCCGATAATCAACTCGCGCTGCCCGCGTCCGATGGGAATCATCGCGTCAATAGCCTTGATGCCGGTCTGCAGCGGCTCGCGAACGGGCTGGCGGTCGAGTACGCCCGGTGCTATGCGCTCCAGCGGATTGCGCTGCCTCGTCGCGATAGGACCCTTCCCGTCCACAGGCTGGCCCAGCGGATTGACCACGCGGCCAACCAGTTCCTGGCCTACGGGGACGGACATAATCGTGTTCGTGCGCTTAACGACGTCGCCCTCTTTCAACTCTTGCGATTCGCCGAGAAGCACCACGCCAACTTGATCCTCTTCGAGGTTCAGCGCGATGCCGAAAACGTTGTGCGGAAAGGCGAGCATCTCGCCGGCCATGACCTTCTCAAGGCCATAAACGCGCGCGATGCCGTCGCCGACGCTGATGACCGCGCCGACTTCGTCGACAGAAACAGTCTGTTCGTAGTTCTCAATCTGCTCCCGCAGAATCTTGCTGATTTCGTCCGCTTTGATATTCGCCATGCCTGCTCCGTCGCATCTGCCCTGGTCTGTGTAGCCTCCGGGCTTTAGCCCGGCCCGCCGTAAATCAGTGTCTACTCCGCCGCCAGGCGCGTGCGCATTTCGTTCAACCGGCTGCGCAACGAGCCATCGTAAACCGTGTCCCCGATCCTTACGACCGCGCCGCCCAGTAATGCCGGGTCGAGCGCGTACTTTGCTTCAATCTTCTTGCCCGTGAGCCTCGCCAGCGTCGCCGCCATTTCCTTCTTTTGCGCGGCGCTCAATTCGATTGCGGAAGAAATTTCAGCTTCGGCAATCCCCTGCCGCTGCCGGATGACCTCATGAAACGCGGCGATGACCTCAGGGATCAAATTCGTCCGCCGATGGTCCGCCAAAACAAATAGAAAATTGCGGATGATTTTGCTCGCACCCACCCGGGCGGCGATCTTCTCTATGACCGCGTGCTTGGCTTCAACGCTTACCGCTGGACTCGCCAGAAACGTGCGCAATTCCGCGGATTGTGCGTATGCCGCCCCAAAGTCGTGCAACTGCTTGACAGCCGGCTCGGCCGCGCCCTGAGCCAGCGCGATGTCCGCCAAGGCATTCGCGTACCGAAGACTCGCGGACTTCAATTCGGGCTCCCTTCAAGATTTTTCACAAAGTTGCTGATAAGCGATCCCTGTGCTTTTGGTGTGAGCTGCTTTACCAGCAATGATTCCGCCCCAGCCACGGCCAGGTTTGCGGCCAGGGCTTTCAGTTCCAGCCGCGCGGCGCGTTCCGCTGCCTCAATTTCCGCTTTTGCGGCAGCCGCAATTTTTTGTACATCACTTTGCGTGAGCGCTCGGAGCCGTTCCACTTCGGCGGCGGATTCCCGTTCAGCATAGGCGCGAAGCCCCGCGACTTCTTTTTGCAGATTCGCGAGCCTGGTTTCCGCGTCGCGAAGTTGCGCCTCAGCGGCGGCTTTGGCGCTGGTGGCATTGGCAATTGCGGAGCTAACGGCTTCCGCTCTCTTCCGGAATACCGGCGGAAGTAATTTGCCGAACACCCAGACGATCACGCCGGCGACGATGGCAAAGTTGATCCACTTGAAGATTTCCGTGGCGCGTTCAGTAGCCGCGTTGCCGCCCTTCTCCGCGGCCTCCAAACTAACCGACGCCAAAAGCGACACAAATAGAATACTCACAGCAAAGAAAACGAGGCGATTCCGCGTCATCGAGCCTCTCTCGCGGGTGCGCCCGGACGGGGCGGTGCTTGCATGATGCGGCGCGCAATTTCAGCGGAAAGTTGCGCGGCTATGGCTTCGAGGTCTCGGTGAGCTGCGGCAAGTTCCGCAGCCACACGCGCTTTCTCTGCGGTCACTTCGACCGCAGCCCTCGTGCGCGCTTCCTTAATCTGCGCAGCGCGTTCATCGAGCAATTTCTTGCGCGCGGCTTCCTGCTCCGCATACACCTGCCCGCGCGCCTGCCTCAGGGCCTCTTGATACTGCTTTACCTTCTGAGCTGCACCAGCCTGGGCAGCTTCCGCAGCCTTCTGCGCGCCCACGGTGCGAGAGTCACGCTCGGCCATCACCGCCAGCAGCGGCTTAAAGAACACCGCCCGTAAGATGAAGTAAAAAAGGAGGATAATCAGGACTGTGGGCACAGCCTGCAGGAAGAGTTCGCCTAACTGGTGAACAATCGCTTGCATCGATTCTGGATCGCCTAAATTCCGTCAAGTGTGGCGGCCAACCAGCCACCAGGTTGGCAGCCGCGCTCCAACCCCGTAAGAGCGCATGGTGGGCTTATCGCTGCCGTCTCGAAACAGTATTTTATAGCATTCGCAGCGGCTTTGCGTCAACGTGACCGTCGAGGCCCATCAACGGGTGGAGCGTTGTCTTACTGGCGGGTTTGTGCGGGAATTGGAATGTCGTACACGTAGCGAATCGCAAGCGGAGTGTTGCTTCGTCCAGTGGTCATGTGCAGCGTCTCGTACAACTGCCGTCCATCAGCCGACAGCTCAAACGTCCGGCTCATCTTATTTCCGCGGGGATCTTTTTCATCGCTGACCAAGCGCGTCCCATCGAACTTCGCGGCAATCTCCTGGTAATTATCATCTTTGGATTTCTGCAGTTTCCGCCCGTCAGTCATGAACGCGCGCTTGCGGTCCCGGTCATCCACGAGATCGACTTCCGCGCCCGTCATAGAGAGCGTGATCGCTTTTGCCGGCGCAAGAAGCTCACGCGTTTTCTGCCGCTCTTCATCGCTCTCACCGCCTCGCCTGCCGTAGCCACCGCGACCTCCGCCGGGGTACCCACCGCCCATGCGGCCGCGTGCGCCACCGTAGCCGCCATTCGAACCTCTGGAATCTTCTCGTCTCTTGCGCGGATCATCGCTATCGTCTGGGTTGAACTTCCAAGCTCCAAGAATCGTTGTGCGCGGAGCGGGCAGCGGTGCCGGATTTGCCCCAGTCGGCGGACTAGGCTGCGTTGGCGTCGCCGTGATAGGCCCCGATGAAGATTGTGGGCGCGATCCCTCAATCGCAAGAAGCCCCAGGGCCACAATCGCAACCAGTCTTGTCACCCTGAATAGGCATGTGGCTTTCATGTTCGATCTCAAGTTCATCACCTCCCTAGGGATTCCCTTCGAGAGAGCAATGAGTTCCCTGTGGTAGGATGCTTGTAGTTCTTAGGACGGCTGGCTGAATTTCACAAATTCGCAGTATCCTCTTCGGCGAGAGAGTCGGCACTACGGCTCCAAGCAAAAATGTCCCTTCCCAGAACTCCATCCGATTCCTGCCTGCAAAACCGGTTCCGCGGATGCCTACTCGGCGGCGCCGTCGGCGACGCCCTCGGCGCGCCAGTTGAATTTCTCGATCTTGACGAAATTGTTCGCGCCTATGGTGAACAAGGCATACGCGATTACGCTCCCGCTTATGGAAAACTGGGCGCCATCACCGATGACACGCAGATGACGCTTTTCACCGCCGAGGCCATGCTCTCCGCGCATCTCGCCGCGGCTCTACAAAGCCATGAACCGGACTTTTTTCGTGCTGCTGTTCGTTCTTACGCGCGATGGCTGATGACCCAGGAGAACTCCCGCTTGCTGACCTCTACAAGCGCGAAACCAAGCTGGTTACTCCAACAAAAAAAGCTATTCAGCCGGCGCACTCCGGGAACCACTTGTCTCTCCGCGCTGCAGACCAGCCGGGGCAAAGTGACGCGGGCCACCAACGACAGCAAAGGCTGCGGCGGAGTGATGCGTATAGCCCCCGTAGGCATGTACTTCGCGCATTCTCAAAGCCGCGAACATCAATCCGGCCGCGTGCATCCGGACATTTTTGCAACCGGCAGAGATCTCGCCGCGATAACCCATGGACATCCCTGCGGATTCCTCAGTGCGGGGGCGTTTGCCATCATGGTCAGCTTGATTCTTGACGGTACACCTCTCATCGATGCTATTCACGCGGGAAAGGAAGAGCTCCGCAAGCATCCGTCACATAAGGAAACTCTGGCGGCCATCGAGAAGGCCGAAAGCTTGGCAAAATCTCGCCCGCGCGAGCGCAGCGCGTTGCGCGAGCTTGGAAAGGGTTTCGTCGCCGAGGAAGCCCTCGCGATGGGAATTTATTGCGCACTCAGTGCCAGGGATTTCGAAGACGCCATCATTCTCGCGGTGAATCACAGTGGGGACAGTGACTCGACCGGCTCGATCACCGGCAATCTTCTCGGCGCAGCCGCTGGAGTCGAGGCGATCCCTGCGCGTTGGCTTGCCCATCTCGAATTACGCCCCATCATCGAAGCCCTGGCCGACGATCTGGGCGCATTCCCCGATTGGCGCCTCCGCAACCAGTCCGATGCTGAAGAACGCGCCTTCTATGCAACGCGCTATCCCATCGGCTGATCCGCATTTTTCGCAAGGCGCTGGCTATGCAACATTCCTTTGTAGGGGCGCAGCATTGCTGTGCCCTAATCGCCAAGACATTGGAGGCAGATACCATTGTCAGCAAACCATGCGTAATCTGGATCCGCTTATGAATTTATTTCAGTTTCCGGAATAATTCCGCCACACGCGGAAGAAGCGCAATCGCGCCAAGTTCGCGGAACCGCGCGGCCCGCTGCCGGTAGCCGTGTTCGCCGGCGGCGATGATGGCCATAAAAGGCACGCCTGCGTCACGCGCCGCCAGCGCGTCGTCAATGTTGTCCCCAAGATACAGCGCCGTCGCAGGATCGCGTTCCCCGAGAATCTTCTGCAATCCCTCCGGGTGAGGCTTCCTCTTTGCATCGTCCATGGTGATGATTGTTCGAAAGTGCTTCGTCGCCTGCCAGTTTCGGAACGTAAAAGAAAACTCCTGCCGTGTGCGCCCTGTGAAAAGATTCAGCTCATAACGCTTGGCCCATTTTTCAATTTGCCGCGGTGTCACCATCAGTTTTTCGTTTCGAACATTTCCCGGCTTGCCGTTGCTTCCCCAATAAAACTTCTCAAACGCTGCGCGCGCTTGCTCGTACGAAGTGGGATGCCCCAGTGAACTCACCCACGCGGAAACCATGCTCCAGTCGTCGTTAAAGCCGGGCTTGCTCTTCCACCGGTGCAGCTCGGCATACGTGACCCGCTTCCCCGTAATGTGGCGCACCGTCTCCAGCGCCGACCGCCAATACGTCCCGCGCACGTCCACCAGCACGCCATCCACGTCAAAGATCAGGATTTCAGTAGGGGGGCGTTTCTTCGCGGCGATCACACAATTATTGGAGCAGAAACAATGCAGCGTCGCAACCCGGCGAAAAACACAGGCATTCGCAGTATAGCGGTTCGAATATCGAAAAAAATGTTAGGCCCGTGCCCGTGCTGGTATCGTGGCAGGGCTTCTTTAAGGGCGGGAAGCGGGCTTCTCAAGTTGCTTTCTCTGCTCTTGCAGCCCCGCCAATTCCTTGCGCGTCTCCGCAAGGATTTGTTTGTTTTCGTCAATCACTTTTTGGAGACGTTCTCTTTGATCGGAGGGCGCCTGATCGAGCTCTCGCTGGGTGCGGTCAATGAATTCTTCCTGCGCTTGGATATCCCGCTCCTCCCATGCGATTTTCTTATCGGCGTCATCCACGGAATTGGCATGAGCTAGGGGAGGCGTCTTGGATGGCTTTGCTGACGTGGCGGAGGTTTGCTTGGCCGCCTCTGCCTGCTGTGTCGCCGCCGTGGCGGCCTGAGCTTGCGCCGTTTCCTTTTCGGCATAGCTGTCCGCCGATGTGCGCACGGTGGCCAGATCCTCATCCGTCCACACTTTGTGCGTCTTCGCAGCCGGCGCTTGCTTCTTGTTCACTTTCCGATACTTAGCCGGCGTCACATTCTTCTGCGAATCGCTCTGCGCGCTCGCCGGCGTAGCAAGCCCGGCGGCCGCGCCACATACAAGAATCAGACTAAAGAGAAAACCGTTTTTCGTTTTCATTTTCCCATCCTGAGTCTCTTCACCGTTCCTGGAACGAAAGGATTTGGTATGAGGGTGGCTGCTGCACTCGGTTAATCCAGCAGCTGTTGTAATACATGCCGTTTCCGCCGCCGCCGTTGATATCGAAATTCACGCTTCCGAAATTGGGCAATTGGTTTCCGTTGGCGTCCCTCGTTGTTGCGGCAAAAATGGCGCCGTCAAATTCGCCGTTGCCACCGCCGTTTCCCAGAAACGTCGTTGTGCCGTCTCCCACGACCAGGATGATTCCTTTCCAGCCGGAATTTCCGTGGTACTGGAAGTTCCCTGTCACGACGAGCAGTCCATACCCAGTGTTGGGACCCAAGTCGAAGCTGCCATCAACGAAGACGACCTTGGGATTGGAAGCGGACATGTCTGACGGCCAATTGTATCCTGGCCCAGACTGGCCAAAATTGTAAGTTGTGCCGCTGTTGTTGTACGTTGGACCAACAGGCGGATTGGGCCCCATGACTACGTCGGCGTTTGCCTTCAGTTGTTGGACGAGTTGATCCAAGCTGTCCGGTGTACTCAGACTCCCTGTTTGAACACTAGAGACGACGCTGGGACTTACGACAACGCCAGGAGGTACGCCAGATGGGCTAGAACCGAGATAATGGTCCGGACGCGGCAAGTTGTTCGTGACATAAGCCTGGTTGGTAAGCCCAGAGTTGTTTCCGGTATCCAATCCCGGTCCAACGGCAATGCCTGCATTTACGGTAGCGGGGTTCGGAGTGCAGCCAGGAACCGCTGGAGCGTTGCCGCTGCCGTCCTGTCCGTCAATGCGGTACTGATTCGAATTGGCGCCCTGGAAATTGCCGACTTGCCCTCCCAAACTCAGAGCTCCTTGAAAATTGAGGCCAAAGTTGACCGGCGTGACCACATACTGCAGGAGCTTTTGGCTGCCGTTGGGCAGTACCGCAAGCGCGGTGATTTCATATATTTGCTTCTGCGTTGGTGGAAGGACCGGACCTGGCACGTTTCCGACCGCTGGGGGCACGACTATGCTGGCCGGAATGAGCCCTGAATCGTAGTAAAGGGGAGTTGCAGCATTAGCCGCCGCCAGGCCGGTATTATCGACGTTGGCCTTCAGCGATTGTTTTGTGGCCGCATTGATGCGCACCCATTTATAAAGCGGACCTGTGCTTCCCGCCGCTGTCCAAATGGAGGCGACATAGGTCTTGGTTGCCGCGCCGAGAGCGCCCAAGATAAATTCCTTGTCAAACTCTGTATCTGGGTAAAGCGCCATAAGGGCGGCGCCAGCCGGTTCTCCGACAGCTGGATTCGTGATGTAAACGACCTGATTTGTAGGCAGGTAGGCGTTGGGCGGCACTCCTACCAACGGAAGAGCGATGGGGTTGGGGTCGGTCGGCACGAGCCGCCCTCTTGCCTCCTCGATGCCTGCTCCGGCGGCGAACGAGGCGCTCAAGGTTGTCCGGTAGTTGCCGGCCAATGAGCTCTCCGTTCCCGAAGAAACCACCAAAGAGATGGCTATCGCGCTGATCAGCAGTAGAACGAAGATGGCGATCAGCAAGGCGATTCCAGATTCGGACCGCGTTCTGTGAATTTTGCGAGAAGTTTTCATGGGGTTCCTCGTCCTCACTTATTTGGATTGTGGCGACGGCCACGGCCGTTTAGCTCGACCAGGCGCAATTGTTGGTTGGTAGTGTCCCTCAGAAGCGACTCCACGATCAGCGTGACTCCCACGTCGCGGATATTGCAGGGCGAGTTGGGCACAGATATGCAGCCCGCTGCGCCAAGTGGGGGATCAGGGATGTAACTGAAAATGGGAACCGCATTTCCACCGGGAAACATAGCCGGGTAATTTACTTTGATCGCCGCGATCTGGGCGGCCGGCGCGTTATTCATCACGTTCCGGATATAAGGAGCCAACACCGCTAGCGTGGGAGCGTTAGGATCCCCAGCCACCTTGGGCGTGACCCCCCGCATCAGCGTTGTTCCCTGCAACTGATAGCGCACCCAGCGGACCACGCCCGTTCCGTCATAGTCCTCTTCGAAGATCACGTCAAAGGGGCCTGGGGTGATACACGTGACTCCAACTGTGCATACGACTAAAGGATAGTTCGGACTCCAGGCCACGGGACTCTGCGCATAACCACCCACGGGCGGCAGCAAGGTAAAATGGTTCGCGGGCGGAAAGCCGGAGTCGCTGGCCTCGCGCACGATCTGGTCCACGCCCAGCCGCGCCTCTTGGAACGTATCAAGAAGCTGCGACTCCGCTTGGTTGCGTTTTTGGGAAAGATCAAGGAGACCGAACATTGCTCCCGAAAGGATGACAAAAATCGCAACCGAAACCATCAGCTCGATGAGCGTGAATCCTGTTTGTTTCTTCTGTCTCGGTGTGGGTCTCATCTTTCCACCATGCTGTCGAGATTTACTGGCAAAAGGGGGGAGTTGCCGCTCACCCGGCGTACCCCGAGAATGAAACGCCTGCCTCCGTTCGCGAGCGTCCAGGACGCCCATCGAACGTCATAACGAACTTGGGTTGGATCGTTGGGATCAAACCACGTGAAGCTGTAGCCGGGCACCGCGCCACCGGCAAAATTGATCACCTGTGCGCCATTGAAAGTGACGACGGGATTGCCCACAAACACGCCTGGCGTTGCCGGATTGCCAAGCGTGCAGTTGTTACCCCCCGCATCGACGAACGTGGTGTTAGCCAGCGGCTGTTCGATGAGTTGGTTCATTTCACTTTGTGCCAGCACCAACGCCGTCGAATCATCTCGATTGGCGGTGTTCAAACGAATTGAGAACGGCACGAGCTGTGCCACCGCCAACAATCCTACCGTCATCATCATCATCGCGATCATCATCTCGATGAGAGTAAATCCGCGTTGTTTGCTCCCGGGACTTTCCGTGATTGCTCGCATAGCTTTCTCTTGTTTCCCCTTAGTGAAGAAAGGACCACGTACCCGTGGCATCCGCCTTCCACAACTGCATGGACCCTGAAGGTAGAACGATAATGGCCCGGTAGCCCGCCCCGGGCACGCCAGTGTTGCCCACAAACGAGACTAAAGCTCCCGCTGGCGGTGGATTCACCGCGCCGCGCTGGTCAAACTGGACCTGCGCAACAGTGTTACCAAGTGGAATCAGCGGGCCGACATTTGCCGCGAGGACTAGGTTCGCGACTGCGCCCGGCGGAAGGCTGGCGGGGGCAAGCAGCGTGATGACGGGGCTAAAGGTCACCTGCCGCTCCACATTGTCTGGAACTAAGTTTGCGATGGAATCCGTCCAGGCAATGGTTCCCACTGGCGCCGGCCCAATCACACAATTTATAGGGGTGTTGCGGCGAATGGCTTCGTATCGGGTGTACTTGATGACATTCGCCATGCTCGTCGCCGCGTTAGAAACTTGGTAATATTGGTATGCACGCATGAAGGATGGCGCGGTGATGGCGCTTGTGATCAGAATCACGACCAGGACCACCACGAGCTCGATCATGGAAAAGCCGCGGCTTGGACTGTGCCTCCCGCGGCTGTATCTGCCAAAGTTCTTCATTTTCTTCTCGCAGCCTCATGTTCGCCCTGTCCGGCAAAAGGGACTTCCCGGGCGCAAGCAGTAACTTCGAACATAGAAAACGGCACTTTCGCTGCCAACCTAGAGTGAGAGCTAAACCATTTATTTGCTATGATTTATATCGATCCTACACAGGGACTCTCTCCCATAGCTAATTCGCATGGGGTAGAAACGTAACAAGTTGGGTGGAAGGCCTTGGAACTCTCCGCTAACAATAAATGGTTGTCCTTTGCGGTGGTTCGCTTCAATTTGGGATGACTTAGAACCCTGAATCTCCGCTCTTGAGAAACGTTCAGGTCATCCAGATTGACCCTCTATTCGTTCCCCGATAATGGCCAAATGACACCGTTGCCCGTCACCCCAGTTTGTTGCTGCCAGTTTCAGCGCCTTGGTATACTCGGAGAGCAAAAGATGCATTCTGGAAACGGCCCCCGCAACACATCATTTCCCGAGGAACCTTTCACGAGTGGCCGGAAGAAGTGCGCGCTATCCATCTCTGCGCGCGTTGCCCGCTTTGCGGGCTGTCAGAAACGAGGAGAGCGGTATGGCTGGATATGCCGGAGTCGATTACATCGATTTTGATTCGCAACTGAATGACGAAGAAAAACTGGTGCGGCAGACCGCGCGCCAATTCGTGGAAAACGAAATCGTCCCTATCATCGAAAAGCACAGCCGCGAAGCAACGTTTCCGAAACAATTGATTCCCCAGCTCGGTGAGTTGGGATTTTTTGGCGCGAACCTGCACGGTTACGGCTGCGCGGGAATGTCCAATGTCGCGTACGGATTGATGACTCAGGAATTGGAGCGAGGCGATTCCGGCCTCCGCAGTTTTGTTTCCGTGCAAGGTGCGCTGGTGATGTATCCGATTTATTCCTATGGCAGCGAGGCGCAGAAGAACAAATGGCTCCCGCTTTTGCAGCAGGGCGAGGCCATAGGCTGCTTCGGATTGACGGAGCCGCAGTTTGGTTCGAATCCCGGCGGAATGCTGACCCGTGCCGTCAAGAAGGGCCATAAATACGTCCTCAACGGTGAAAAGATGTGGATCACCAGCGGCTCGATCGCTGACGTAGCCGTGGTCTGGGCCAAAGCGGAAGACGACAAAGTCCGCGGATTCCTCGTGGAAAAAGGTGCGCCGGGATTCAAGGCCTGGGACGTCCATGGAAAATGGTCGCTGCGCGCTTCCGTGACCTCCGGATTGGCTTTTACAGATTGCGAAATCCCGGAGGAAAATCTTCTGCCCGGCGTTGTCGGCCTGAAGGGGCCGCTGAGTTGCTTGAACCAGGCGCGCTATGGAATCGGATGGGGCGCTCTGGGAGCGGCGATGGCGTGCTACGACACGGCGCTGCAGTATGCAAAAACCAGAAAACAATTTGCGAACAAGCCCATCGCTTCCCATCAATTGGTGCAGGAAAAACTGGCGTGGATGATTACGGAAATCGTGAAAGGCCAATTACTGGCATTGCACGTCGGCCGATTGAAAGACAATGGCAAAGTCGATCCTTCGCACATTTCCATGTTGAAAATGAACAACGTGGCGATTGCACTGGACACGGCGCGCAAGGCCCGCGACATTCTGGGCGCCAACGGGATCGTCGACGATTACTGTATCATGCGGCACATGAACAACCTCGAGAGCGTGTATACCTACGAGGGCACCAACGACATTCACAAGCTGGTGATCGGTGAGCGCATCACCGGCATCGCCGCGTTTGTATAGAGATCCAAAGGCGACAACAATCCGCCTCTGCGCTTTTCATCCTGCCCATCTCCATGCAGACTGAATCTTGTATGCTAATGGGGCGCTGGCCGTGGTCGGCGCACTTACAGGAGCATAGTCCCATGCGTCCAGAATTCGTCGTTTCGATTCGATTTCTCCGCTGTTTCGCCGTTGCAACGTTGCTGGCCTTGATTTTCAACTGCGAAGTTGTTCGGGCCCAGGCGAAAACTTCTGCAACGCCCGGGAATCCCAAGATCCGCGCGATCACTGCCTTCATCAATCTGGACCGGCCACGATACCAGCAAGACGTGGCGGACGCGCTGAAAATGCTGCGGCGCGCGCAGACGACATTCGAATCGCGCGGCTACCAGGTGCAAACCATCCGCATCGCGACGCAGCCGTTTCCGGAATACACCAAAGGCCTGACGAAAGAACAGGCCGTCGCGTTTTTCAAGGATTACGACGCGCTGGCCGTGAAGGAGAATTTCGCGGCGTCGATCGGTCCGGCGATGCTGCACTCCGGAGACAGCGAGTCGCAAGCAGATCTGCTCGGCGAGATTCTGAGTAACACGAAAAAACTGAATGGAAGCGTCGTGGTGGCCGGTGAGGACGGTGTTCGCTGGAACGCCGTAGGCGCGGCGGCGCGCGTAATGAAAAAACTGGAAGAAACCACGGAGCACAGCCAAGGCAATTTTCGTTTTGCGGCGATTGCGATGGTGCCGCCTCTGACGCCTTTCTTTCCGGCCGCGTATCACACCGGCTTCGGACATCAGTTCGCGATTGCGCTGGAATCGGCGAACCTTGTGGCCGCAGCGTTTAAAGACTCGCGCGATCTTGGGATGGCCAGGCAGCGGCTGATCGATTCGCTTGCGGCAATTGCTTTCGACGTAGAAGGACACGCAGGGCGCGTCGATCAGGAAACCGGCTGGACGTACATGGGAATCGATCTATCGCCGGCGCCCTCCGGAGACGTTTCCATTGGTGCGGCCATCGAAAATCTGACGAGGCAACCAGTCGGCATGAGCGGAACGCTGACGGCGGCGGCAACGATTGCGTCGGCGGTGAAAGACGTCAAAGTGAAGCAAACCGGATATACCGGCTTGATGTTGCCGATCCTCGAAGATACGCGACTGGCGCAGCGCTGGAGCGAAGGACACATTTCCATCGATGCGCTGCTGAGTTATTCCGCAGTGTGCGGCACGGGGCTGGACACGGTTCCGCTGCCCGGCGACGTTAGCGCGGAACACCTTTCGCTGATTATCGGCGACATGGCGAGTCTAGCCGTGAAATGGCACAAACCGCTTTCGGCGCGCCTCCTTCCTGTTCTCGGCAAGGGCTGGGGTGAAATGACGGAGTTCAATGATCCGTTCCTTGTGAATGCCAAGCTGCAGTCGCTGGACGTGAAGTGATGTTTCAGTTCTAAGTTGTAAGTTGTAAGTTTTATGCAAGAAAAGAAGCAAGATGGCTTTAACTGAGCTTCGCATGACTGGTGAGCCCGACAGGATCGGGGCAGGTCGGCGGTGCGTGATTTGTGATTCGTGATCCGTGGAAGAGTAGTTCCAGAAGGGGGAAAATACCCCACCCCCCGGTTTCGCGTAAATGTTGCATCTAAAGGATTTAGGCTGCGCGTAAGTCTTTTGTTTGCAACACTTGGGCGGGGAGGCGCGTAAATGTTGCAGATAAAGGACTTGGAGAAGATAAAGCAACGAAGTGCAGTAAGGACGCAACGAGGTAAGGGAAGGGCTTGGAGCAAGGCCAACTCAACGCCCCGAGATGCTCGGGGCTGGCGGGATATCCGCTCCATGACTGGAGCTTCGATAGTCCGTGGACAGCGGTCAGTCAAGACATTGACAGGAAGCGTAAATCGGCGCGCGATGAAAGGCCGGCGGGGATGTGGAGCGAGAATCACGCGGAAGAATAGCATGGAAGTAAGGTTTGGCTAAGCGTTTTGCAGTGAACGGTCGAAAATGAGCGTTGAACGGCAATTCTGGGAATTGGAAGGGAATTAGAAATCAGAGATCAAAAATCAGGGATCAGAGAGAAGGGAACACGGCGAGACGGGACGTCCGGATAAGAGGCGGTTGAAGGGTTTCGGCGATTCGAGTGTCGCATGACTCCAGAGAGTTCTAGATCAAAGAACGACAGCGTGTGCGAAATGCAGTTTCTTCGTCCGCACGACGCGACCATTTCTCGTCTCCGTTAGGACACCAAGGAGATACGGTACTCCCGATATTGAGTCAACCTGCTCACGCCCGAATCGTCCGCGGAACGAAAACTCGGTTCCATCTAGAGAGACTGTTCGGAATGAGAATCCTTGAGAAGAGAGGTGTGACGACTTAAAGTGAAAGTGCGATTTACCAGCGTGGAAGCCAGGTTGGGTCGGTGCATCGGGGTCATTGGCCTTTGGCGCGATTGGCCTTCCATCGGGACTGATCACTAGCGCAACCGAGTTGGATTCTGGACTGTCCCAAGCCGCGTAATACAGGCCATAAAAATCCCCTGTCTGCTGCTTATGTGTTTGTTGGGTTGCAGAAACAGCCGACGCCTGAACAAGAACCAATGCGAAGAGCAACACTAATCGCAAAATCCTACAATGCATCTAGCTTCTCCGTAACAAGCTCCGCTATCATTTATTGCAAGCGACCGACGCTGCACACCGCTCTATAACTGGCAGCCAGGTTTATCTGAGCTGACCGGTTTCCGGACACCATCTGGAAATGTGGAGGATCGTTCGTAACACGACCGAATCCAAAAATTTCCATTATTGTCTGCATCGTCGAGAAGCCAGGGTCCCTGTTTATATCTACCGCTTGGCCGGCCTGGTGCGGCGAGGCTCCCACCGCAGCGGCTGGATTCGACCCAGACCCACCCCCCACCATCAAAGCCGACTGGTTGCCATACTTGGCTGCCGATTGATTGCCCCAGTTGGAAACCAGACAGAGCTGTCGTAGTGAGCGTCATACTGAAAATTCAAACCTCGACCAGCCTTGTGAAGTATCGGATACGTCCAGTGAGCGTTGAGATTGGCGTTGTTGATGGTTTCGGGACCGCCACTGAAAGAGCCAAAAGGAGGAGTGCCGGTGGCGACCTGGGCGGAGGCTGGAAGGCCAGAAAGCAGGAGAAAAACAAAAAGCAGATCCCTCGCTGTGCTCGGGATGACACCCGCTACCTTGTTTGCGATTTTCATAGAGCACCAAACGTGCTGGCGGTAAGGCCGGAGTTGAGGGCGACGGAGTCTGCCTGGAAATCGAGGATGAGCGAGTTGTTTAGGAATTTCTGAACGTGATGAGGGACCTGGGCGCCATTGACCGTTCGATAGTCGCTGAAGTTGATTTCAACGGGGAAGTCGACGAGTTCGTTGTCGTCTGGATGGATATTAAAGGCGATGGAGAGCGGGAGAAATGAAGTGGAGTCGAGGTAGAGGTCAATTTGACTAAGGTGTTGGAGAATTTCTGCTGTCTTTGCGGGTTTGCTGTACGGCTGGAAAACTGCAACGTGCTCGACGACGTGGCCTTCGTGGGTTTCATGGCCGACGTAGGTGGCGACGTAGCCAGAATTGGACAACCTGCGAGCGATGGCGAAGGCGGGGAAGAACCACGAAGGCTCAGTGAGCAGATTGTGGAAGGCGATGGGGTGAGCAACGCGGTCGGGGCCTGACCAGCTTCCTGTGGGAGAGGCTGCGGAGAGATTCTCGACTTCGCTGCGCTGGCCGGAAGATAAGGTGAGATCCATGCGGGCCGCGCCTACGGCAAGGGCTTTGAAGATGCCCGTGCCGAATTCGTCGTCGGAACCGGCGATGCGGCGGGCAGTGCCGGAGAGGGTGACGTCGGTGAGCGACGTGTTGCCTTGCAAGGCGGCGAGCGACTGCTGCAGCAATTGCGAGGCCTGAATGCTCGAAGAGGCGGTCTGTTGCGCGGCGGAAGGGATTACGAGCAGAACGCAGAGTCCAAAGGAAAGTATAAGGCGAGCAGATCGCATACGACCTCCGGATGGTCCACGGACCGAGCAGGAGCGTGGAGGCTGTAATTTGCCGTCCCGCAAAACCGTGCGGGACGCAAAAACCGCGTCAGGGTGGGAGACGCGAGCCGGAAAATACAAAGTTCCATGTAGAGCGTCAATCAGGTGAATATCTGAGAAGCGAGTTAGCTGGTCTCGCAGGGAAGGTACTAAGGGAGTACTAGGGGAAGGGAATCCAAACTAGAAGTTAGAAAGCAGAAACTAGAAGTCGAGGAGAAGAAAGAGAAGAGAGATTTCTCCTCGCAAGAACCGCTCGGAGAGGAAGAGGTCTCCCGTTGGTCGATCCCGTAACCCCGTCCGGGATGCAAAAGACGCAAATGACGGGCGGGTAGCTGACGGAGCGAAGAACTGGGCTAAAGCCCAGCCTCTACAGGGCCGGAGGATGCCAGCGGGGCCTGGAAGGCGAGCTTTAGATGGACCAACCCTGGCGGTACTCGCGGCGCAAGAAGTCGTTGGCTTGCAGGGCGTTGGTGACACGCATGTTGGAGCCGTCATAGTAGATTTTCTTTCCGGCGCGCAGGGCGACGATGCCGAGGAGCATCACCTCGGTGAGGCGCGCGGCGTACTCGAACGGGCAGGAAGCTTCGACTTTTCCCTTGCAGGCGTCCACCCAGTTCATTTCGTGGAACTGGCCGGCGATGCGCGGAAGCTTCTGCGGAGGCTTGCCAAAGGATTCGTGGAGCGACTTGGGCAAGAGGCGGGGCTTGAAGCCGTAGGTGTCGTACAGGAGCTTGCCCTTGCTGCCGATGAGCAGCGCGCCGCCTTCCTTGTTCAACTCCTCATCGCCGAGCTCTTCGGGCTTGTTGGGCTTGAGGCCGCCGTCGTACCAAGTGAGCTTGACGGGCGGCATCGCGCCGCGCGCGGGAAACTCGTAGAACGTCAGCGTGGCGCTCGGGTAAGAGACGCCATTGAAAGGCGTCGAGACGGTTTCAACGCTGGTCGGGAAGCCCAGGTCAAGCGCCCACATAGTATGGTCGATTAAATGAGCGCCCATGTCGCCGATGGCGCCGACGCCCCAATCTGTCCAGCCGCGCCAATTGAAGGGGTGATAGATGGGATGGTAGTCCACGTTGGAGGCGGCAGTGCCAAGAAAAAGATCCCAGGCGAGGCCGCCCGGAACGGGGTAGTCGCCGCAAAGGGCGGCGGCCAGGCGCGTGTTGACGTCGCGGCCGCTCCACTTAAGAGGTTCGGGGCCGTCCTTCAGCGGCGCGGGGCGCGGGACGCCCTGAGGCCAAAAGCCGAGTGGGCGATTCGTCCAGATGTGGACTTCGCGCACGTCGCCGATGGCGCCAGCCCAAACGTATTCGACGGCGGTGCGTCCTTCGTCCGAAGAGTGACCCTGGTTGCCCATCTGCGTGACGACTTTGGTTTCTTTAGCGCGGCGGGAAAGCTTGCGCGCTTCTTCGACCGACCAGCAAAGCGGCTTCTGGACGTAGACGTGTTTGCCGAGTTCCATGGCCGCCAAGGCGATGGGTGCGTGCATGTGGTCGGGCGTGGCGACGACGACGGCATCGATGTCCGTCTGGTGTTCAAGCATGTCGCGAAAATCGGTGTAGCGCCGGGCTTTCGGCACGTGCTCGGTCTTGAGCTTGACCATCAAGTCCACGCGCGCCTGGGCCTTGATGGGATCAAACTCGCCGGGCAGCTCGCCCGGAGGCGGGGGGGCGGGCAGCTCGATGCGCTTCTTCAGGCGCTCGATGTCGATATCGAGCCGGTCGAGCCGCTTGCCAGCATAGCCCCAGTCCACATCGCACAGCGCGACGATGTTCTGGCTTGCGAGGTTGATGAGATTGGCCCGGCCCATGCCGCCAACTCCAACGCTGGCGATGTTCAGCGTATCGCTGGGCGGAGTGAATCCACGGCCGAGAACGTGCCTGGGAACAATGGCGCACGCGGCGCCTCCAGCGGCAACTTCTGTGAGAAACTTGCGGCGCGACATTTCTTTCTTCTTGCTCATCGGCATTTTCTCCAAGGATTCATTATCGCGTATCGGCGATGGCGACGTAAGTCCCAAGGGTGATCATGCCGAGGCCGGACGCGACACGCTGGCCACGGCGGAAACGCACACTACTTTTGAGTTTGCGCTCAAGAGGAGCGGCGAGGACAACCACAAGAAGATCGGCGGCGGTATTGAGCAACACGGATAAAGCGCCGAGAACCATGAACTGAAAGAAAACATGACCCTGTTGCGCGGCGATGAACTGCGGAATGAAGGAAAGAAAAAACAGAGCCGTCTTCGGGTTGAGCACTTCGGTGAGAATCCCCTGACGAAAGGCTCCCGCGGAGGCGGGCTGCGATGCGCTAACGAGCATTTCCGAATTTCGCGCGCGAATCATGCGGATGCCAAGCCAAACGAGATAGGCGGCACCCGCGTATTTGACGGTATGAAATGCCACAGCGGAAGCAGCAAGGATTGCGGAGACGCCAAGGGCGGCGGCCAGAACATGGAAGAGCCCACCGACAAAGGTGCCCATGGAGGAAAGGATGCCCTCACGACGGCCTCCGGCGAGGCTGCGCGCTAAGACATAGAAGACTCCTGGCCCTGGAGTGATTGCCAGCAGAAGCGCAGCGACAAGGAAAAGCAAGAAACGGTGCGCGTCGAACATGGCAAAAATTGTAAACGCTAGCCTTCGGGCGCGCAAGACGCCTTATGGATTGTCCATGACCGGCGGGAAATACGAGGGCAAGCATTTCCCGTGGTCCACCGCGCGGCCGATCAGAAGGAGGGCGGGCGCTGGGCGGAGACTGCGAAGGCGCGCTCGAGGGCGATGCCGACGCGGCCGAGTGCGCCTTCCTCGAAGAGGCGGCCGATCAAGGTGACGCCGTGAGGCACGCGGCGCGGTGGAGAAAACTTGGGCAGAGGATTCTTCGGATCGGGCGCCCAATCCGAACGCGCTTCGGAAACTTCCACGAAGCCGGCGCGGAAGGTGAGCGAAGGATGGCCGGTTTGATTGCTGATGGTCAGCATTTCGTCGCGCAGCGAAGGCACGAGCAACAAATCCACTTGCGAAAAGATGCGCGCCATCTCCTGCGCGACCTTGCGGCGGAAACGGTCGGCCTGAACGAAGTCCACGGCGGAGAGGAAACGCGACTGGCGAAAAAGATTGGGCCAAGCGTCAGGTGTCTGCACTTTGAGCTGGTCAATGCCGTGGTTGAGCGTGAGTTCCTCAAAAGCGGCGGCGCCTTCGGCGAAGAGAATCAGGTTGAGCGAATTGTACGGCCAGTTGGGAAGCCCAACTTCGACGGGAACGAGGCCGAGCTTGGGGAGAGTATCGAGGGCGGCGCGATCCACGGTGGTGGCGGGATCTTCCTTCATCCACGCCGGGAAATAGCCGACGCGCAGGCCATTGATGCTGGCGTTTGAATCGAAATCGAGATGGCTGGGGACACTGGAAAGATCGCCGGGGTCAGGCCCGGAGATGGCTTGCAAAACGAGAAGCGCATCCTCGACGGTGCGCGTCATGGGGCCGAGCTTGTCGAGCGACCAGCAGAGAGTCATCGCGCCGGTGCGCGGCACGCGGCCGTAGGTGGGACGCAGCCCGGTGATGCCGCAACGCATGCTGGGGCTGACGATGCTGCCGCCGGTCTCGCTGCCAATCGAGAAGCCGACGAGGCCTGCTGCTGTTGCGGCACCGGGACCCGCGCTGGAGCCGGACGCGCCTTCTTCGAGCAACCACGGATTCACGGTTTGGCCGCCGAACCAAATGTCGTTTAGCGCGAGGGCGCCGAGACTGAGCTTTGCGAGAAGTACGGCCCCCGCGGCGTGGAGGCGTTTGACCACGGCAGCGTCGTCTTTCGGAATGCGGTTGCGGAAAGGCTCGGCGCCATACGTGGTGGGAATGCCGGCGGTGTCGAGAAGATCTTTTCCGCCCCAGGGAATGCCGTGCAGCGGGCCGCGGTATTTTCCGGCGGTGATTTCTTCGTCGGCCTTTTTGGCCTGGGCGAGCGCGAGATCGCGCGTGAGAGTAATGATGCAGCGGAGCTTGGGATCGAATTGCTCGATGCGGCGAAGGTAGATTTGCGTGAGGCGCTCGGAAGTAAGTTTGTGCTGCTCGATCCAGCGGGAGAGTTGCGTGACCGGGGCGAAGGCGATGTCCGCGTCGTTGGATGGTAGCGGGCCGGGGTCGGTGTTGGTGCGGACGAATTGATCGCGCTGCGGGCCAGCAGACTGACTCAACAGAACGGAATGGTAGCGCGAGAACGGTGCGAGCGTGGGTTCCAGTGCAATGGTGCGTGGCCCGGTGCGCCGCTCATACAGAGAAGCCAGGTTTACGCGCCAGGATTCTGCGGCGAGCGCGCGGTCAGCGGGCGTTAAATTCACTTGTACGAGTTTTTCTGCTTCGGCGAAAGTCGCGGGCGATACTTCGGGTCCGACGGCCGGCCCGGTGCCGAACGCGGGCGGCGCTCCGGGAGGAAGTTGCGTGGGCTCCTGCGCGACTTCTGCTTCGTGGATTTGCGCGCTGCCGTTAGAAGCGACGGCAGCGCCAATGAGACCGAGCGACGTCTGGGTCAAGAAATCCCTGCGCGATTTGGACATGGGGCCTCCGCGCAGCATTGTAGCCGAGTCTCGCGGTTACGATGCAGCAGTCCTCGCTTTCACGCGCGGACCAGCAGTTTCAGGCGGCTGGCCCTGCCGCCTATTTGCTCGTGATGACGGCGCTGCCGGCGTCCAGATGGTCGAAGTTGAGCATGGCGTTGAAGACCAGGAAATAACTGCCCATGGTTTCGCCGCGCCACATGGGATTGTTGGCAAAGAGGACGACGTGGCCCTTGCCGTGGGGGACGTCGACGACGGCGGGCTTTTCGGCGATTTCGTTGCCGCCAGTGATCATGCCACTAAGAAGCAAATCTTTTTCGGCGGCGAAGCGCAGGACGACGCGCGGCTGCTGATCTTTGGGAGGAATCGCAAAGCGGGCAAAGTCCGGCAGGTCTTCGGGAACGTAGAGTTCTTGCTCGTGGGGAGTGCGTTTGACAGGTTTTTCCGGAGGCTCGTAGGGGCGGGCCTGGAGGATGTCCGGATCGCTGGCGGTGCCGCGACCGCTCGAACGCGCTGAAGCGCCTGCGCCTTCCTCAGGCCCACCGCCGCCACCCGGACCGCCGAAATTGCCGCCGACAGTGATAACGGGACCGGTGCGGAAATAGACGTACAGCATGTCGTCGTAGCCGTAGGTGATGGGGCTTTTCTTGTCGTCGATAGTAGAGAGGACCACGCTGCCGGGCGCCTGCATGGCGCGAGCATCGGAAACGTTCACCATTTCCGTCATGCCGCCGGCGACGGGGAGCGAAGCGCTGGTTTGCACGGCGATGAGCAAGCCGCCTTCGCGAACGAAGCGCTCGAGATTGGCGAGGCCCTGATAGCCGAGGCCGCCGCGAATATCGTCAGTGGAATCCAGGCCAGGAGCGACAAAGTTGGGAGTTTCAGTGGAATTTTTCCAGGGACGCGGATCGCCTCGCATGGGCAAGCCGCGCAGCACGGCGCTCAGACCAGCGGGGCCGCCTCCGCCCATGGGAGGAAGGATGATCACGTCAAACTTTTCGCGGAGGTTCGTGGTTTCGTGCAGCCAGGTATCGGCGACGTAGGTGTAGGGAACTTTCAACTCATCCATAGGAATGCGGAACCAGCCGTCGTTTTGCGTGTTCTGCCAATCGTGGACGAGAGCGATGCGCGGAGTGGCAAGCGGATGCGTCTTGACGCTCAGTGTCGCATTGGTGGAATGGAGTTTGATTCCGAGATCCTTCGCTGCTTTTTCGAGTTGAGAGCGATCAGCGTTGCGAATGATAAATGAACCGACTTTGAATTTGATGCCGTCGGCTTCGAAGGAATCTTCCGCGGCGTCCATGGCGACGCTGGCGAGGCGAAAGCGCAGCGACGCGAGAATATTTTCTGTGTTGTGCTGCACGACAAAAGTTTTGCCCTGTCCATCAATTCCACCCGGCGGATCAATCCTGCCCATTTTTTGCATGGCGGCGTTGAGGATGGAGAGATCGGTGACGCGGGTGGCCTTTACGTTTCGCAACGCCCCGAGAGTCCAACCGGTGTCGTCATAGGAACGAGGATCGCGCGGGCTGTAATACTGAGTGTCGAGGGCCATATCGGCGAGACGGCTGTAAGGCTGGTCCATGCGGACGACGTAGCTCCCCGCGGGGATGACGGTTTCCGTGGGTTTCTTTTCTTCTTTCGGTTTGGCGGCGGCATCGGATTTCTCCGCCGGTTTTTCTTTATCTTTGTCGCCGGCGGATTCCTGGCTGGTCTGCGCTGCCGGGATGCGCAATTCTTTTTCGAGGCGGTGAACTTCGACGCCCTGGAGTTCCAGAAGATTCAAGAAGCTGGCCTGTTCGGCGGGGCGCGGGTCGTCCGCGGGAAAGACCCAGGCCGCAGGGCCTTCGGTGCGGGCTTTCGCAACAGCACGCTTGCTCTTCAAATAAAAGTTGTTGAGAAACTTCTGGCCGTTCGCGGCGACGTTGTTCATGCCGAAGAGAATGGCGCTCTCCTGCATGTTGATATTGTCGCGGGCGGACCATTTCACCTTAGGGAGTGGGGGATTGGGACGATACCACTCGCGACTGGTATCGGGAGGGCGCAGCGTGCGGACGCGAGTGTCGGCGCCGCCATTGCCAAAGGTTTCGTAGAAACGGCCGATAGAGTTGTGATTGTTGGCGATGGACAGCAGATAGTTGGGAGCCCAGCCGTCGTAAAAGCCGTGAGTCCATACGCCGATGACGCCGCGCTTGGTCATCTCTTCAATTTCGTGGTAGGCCATCTCCTGCCATTCGCTGATGACGATGGGATCAAGCCATGCGTTGTATGGACCGGTGCCGGTCATGATGTAGAGATAAGGGACGGATTCATGGAGGTCGTGCATGACGGTGGGATGCCAGTCGAGATAGGTCTTGAGCATATTACGGGAGAGCGCGAGGCTGACGCCGAGATTGTCGCGGTTGTTGTCATGGGAAACGTAGTGTCCCCACCAGATAAGGGGATACGGAGGCTGGTCCGGGTGTTTCTTGTGCTGCATATAGATGTCCACCATGCGGTCGTGGCCGTCGGTTTCGACGATGGGAGTGATCAGCACGATGGCATCGCGGCGGATTTCTTGAATGAAGGGCGTGTCTTCCACGGCGAGACGGTAAGCAAGCTCCATGAGCATTTCAGGAGAGCCGGTTTCCGGTGAATGGATGCTTCCGTCAGCCCAGTAGATGGGTTTGCCTTCAGCGATCAGCTTTTGCGCTTCGGCTTCACTAAGGCCACGAGGATCGGAGAGGCGAGCGGTAATTTCTTTGTAGCGATCGAGTCTTGCGAGATTGGCTTCGTCGGAAACGGCGGCGACGAGCATCTCGCGGCCTTCTTCGGACGTGCCAATGCTCCAGACCTTCACCCTGGGGCTCTTGTTGGCGAGGAGCCGGAAATAAGCGTTGACATCTTTGGTGTAATCGAGAACCTCGGGCTCTCCCACGATGTGATGAAGGGAGACATCTGGCGCGGGAACGCAGGAGCTGAGAGGCAGATGGTCGACGAGCTCGGTGCTGAAGAAGGATTCGGTAGTGAACTCTTTAATTTTCTTGGTGTACAACGTGTGGTCGCTTAGGGAACACGCGTTGGATTGGGCGAACGTCGTGGAAGCGAGGAAACACAATGAGAGGAAACCGCCGAGCAAACTGCGCATCATGAAACACCTCAGGGCGAAGCGATCGCCGGGGATTTTATAAACCGTTTTTCGGGGAGGCGCAACCCAATCGCCTTGCATGTCGACGATACCGGCCAATTAGCCTATGATTGGCCGCCGACGGCAGGCGAATTTGAGGAGAGCGACGGATGGAAGAACAACTGAGCCTGGATTTTTTGCGTGTGGTGGAAAACGCGGCGATTGCGGCGGCGCGTACGATGGGATTCGGCGACCGGCATCATGCCGATGAAATGGCCGTGGAGGCAATGCGCAAAACGATGGACTCGGTGGAGATTGACGGAACGATTGTGATTGGCGAAGGCGAGCGCGATGAGGCGCCGATGCTGTACATCGGTGAAAAGGTCGGACTGGGGACACACGCGCCGAAGGCTTTGTTTCCGCAAGTGGACATCGCGGTGGATCCGCTGGAAGGCACGAACCTGTGCGCGACCGGCGCCGCGAACGCGATTGCCGTGCTGGCGGCGAGCGAGCGTGGGGGGTTGCTGCACGCGCCGGACCTGTACATGGAAAAACTCGTAGTGGGTCCGTCGTGCAAAGGCGCGGTGGACCTGGATGCGCCGGTGGCGGACAACTTGAAGGCCATCGCCAAGCGGCTGGACCGCGATGTCGAGGATCTCGTGGTGATCGTACTGGACCGTCCACGCCACGAAAAGCTGATTGAGGAGATACGCACGGCGGGCGCGCGCATCCGGCTGATTGGGGATGGCGATCTCTCGGCGGGAATTTCGGTGTCGGTCGTGGGCACGGGCGTACACGCAGTGATGGGCACGGGCGGCGCGCCGGAGGGCGTGCTGACGGCGGCGGCGCTACGCTGCCTGAACGGGCAGATTCTTGCGCGGCTGGTAGTGAGCAAGCCGGAGCACGCGGAACGTCTGACAAAAATGGGCGTGAAAGACACGAAGCGGATTTACGACACGGAAGATCTGGCGCCGGGAAAGAAAATGATTTTCGCATGCACGGGCGTGACGGATGGAAACTTGCTGAAAGGCGTGCGGTTTTTCGGGGAAGGCGTGCGCACCAGCTCCATGATTTTGACGCTGGATGAACGGCAGGTGCGTTTCATCGATTCGGTGCACCTGGAGAAGCGTCCGGATATCAAGGTGCGGTTTAACTGAAAAGCAATTTCGGGGAATCCGGTCAGTGCTGCTGATTTGTGATGGCCAGAAAGACGCGGTCATCCACGGCAACCGAGCGAGCGAAAAGAGTAGCGGTATTTGCGCCCACGATGGCAACGTGTTTGGCATTGCTGCTCAATGCCGGACCAGCAGGCTTCGAGGCGACTCCGGTTCCATCACCCGGCTGAAGCGAAATGCGAGTCGTTTTCGGCGTGCAGTTCACCGCGCCGATACACGTATCGCGGACAAACACCTGACGGTAGCCGCTGTTGGTGCCGCTTCCGGAAGTCTTCGACTGTGCGGAAGCCTGACTCGCAGAATGGCTCGGAGTGACAGCCAGAAACGCGACAAAGCGCCCCGAAGCGCTGACGGAAGGCAGAATGCTTTCCGTTCCGACCAATGCTCCGTTCACATCGGTGGAAATCAGATGCGTCGACGGCTTGCAGGTTTCTCCCGCGCCAGCGCAAGTATCCAGCAGGTAGATTTGCCGTCCCTGCGCCGCATTTTCCACGAGGTTCGTCGCAGCCGAGCTGAAAGCCACATAGCGTCCGTCGGCGCTCATCGAGGGCGTGTGGTTATCGTCGTTCGCGGCAGTGCCGTCGGCCGCTGCGGAAAGAAGAGTCGTGTGCGATTGGCAAGCAGTCGCGGCACCTTCGCAGGTATCGCGTAGAAAAATTTGGGAATGATCATTCTGTACCGCCGTGTAGGCAACATAGCGCCCGTCAAGACTGAGCGCCGGAGTCTCTTCGGCAACAAGCGCCGCCGCTGAAACGCTAGCCGGAGTGCCTGGCGGACATCCGCTCGAAGGACAAATGTAGAAAGCTGCGGGCGCACTGGAACCTCCGCCTCCGCCGCCAGTACAAGCCGTGGTGCAACCTGCAGGAGCAGGAGACGGAGGATTGAAAACCGTCACACTCGCGGTCAAGTTTGTCGATCCCGAATTGACGAGTAGGTCGGAAGTGACGGTCGCTTGAATCTGAGACGAAGTTGCCCCCGAAAGAACTGTCAGCTTTCTCTGCGCGCCGCCGACATTCCAATTCACCTGTGATCCGCCTGAAGGATCCGTGGACGGAAGAAAACCAGAGCCATTGAGCATCAGCGTGAATGCCGCGCTGCCTGCCGGCGCACTCGCGGGACTAATTCCAGTGAGCCCGGGCAAAGGATTCGGCGGCGGATTGATGGTGAAGGCGAGCGGATTGGAGAGGCCGTTTTGTCCCGCGCCGGATGCGGGGTTCACAGTGATGATGGTAGCAACGCCGGGCTTGGCGACCAGCGCCGCGGGAACCGTCGCTGTGACGACGTTTCCGAGGGCGACTCCTGTGTTGTCCACCGGGACCGTAGTCGCCAAGGGCTTACCGTTCCATTGCACAACGGTTTTTAGGACAAAGCCCTGCCCATTTACCGTCAGAGTAAAGTCCACGCTGCCAGCGCTCATCTGGGCAGGTGAAAGAAAAGCGAGACCGGCGCCCGTGTTGTTCTGAAACGTGTTGCCGTAGTCGTTGCAGCCGGCTGCGGCGAGAATCGCCATCAGTGCGACAGCCAATGCTGTCCAATACCGCTTCATTGAGACTCCTTAAATTCTGACGACCCTCGGCAGTGCCACGGCCAACTTGCCTGTGCAAACTGTAGCCCGCAGCGCTAGCGCGGTTTCGGGGGGTAAGATGCCAGTTTTGTGCTGCGCGTTGACCGCGACGAAGCCGGGAACCGGGGAACGCCGCCCAGCTTGAATCCACCCACTGCGTCAGGACGCACTTTGCCACGAATCTGCGGACTCGTGCAACCCTACATGTTTACCATCTGGAAGGGGATGCGGTCAATGTGGATGCCGGAGTATTTCTGTTGAGGGAAGAAGGCCGCCGTGAAGCTTTTGCAAGAATTTGCCGGCTGTGATTTCGGGGGTGCGGCCTCGCTATTGTGAACCAAGCGCTGCGATCGAGACGCGCGCCAGCTCATGAATATGATTCTGACACTCCGCATCCTGGACCGGTAATGCGCTTGCGGCGCGATAACAAGCGAGAGCTTGCTGCTTTCGGCCAAGTTTGGCATAGAGGTCGCCGCGCGCTAGTTGAAACAGCGGGTTTGTCGGATATTTTTCAGCAAGCGGGCCGAGAACGCCGAGGGCTTTTTCATATTGCTGATCGTAACGGTGCAGGTTCAGAGCGAGATAGAAGCGCGCGATGTTTGAAGTGAGAACGCCCTGGGCCATGGCGTGTTCGAGCAGGCGCACGCCGTCTTGCTTTGAGCCGCCGGGGATGCCCATAAAAAAACGCAGAATCCTGGCGAGCGAACTCAGCGCATCCACGTAATAGTTATAAAGCCCCAGACCCAGGTCGGCGTCGACGAGATCCGTGTCCAGAGTTTTGGCGCGCAGGAAATGCTCGCGTCCACGCACTCCGGCGCGGGCCGTGTTGCGATTTTCACCGCGCAATGCGTAGAGCCGTGCGAAAGCGGCTTCTGCCATGCCGGCATAAAATTGCATTTCCGCGTTTTCACCCTGCTTGTTCTGCGCTTCCGCAAGCGACAAAGCCTTGGCGGCCAATTCAAAATAGCGCCGATCCGATTCGAGTTTGGGGCGGCGCCGGGCATCGCTCATTCCGTACTTGAAATCGGCAGAGGCACACCATATCCGCCACCACAATGCTTCCGTTTCCAGCAAATAGCCAAGAGGATGATTAAGCCGTTCCTGTTCCATGTGCTGCGCGGCTTCGACGGCTCCCTGGAGGTCAAAGGAATAAATCTTGTCAAGGATGGCGGGCGTCTCCGGCGGCAGAGTGAGGCTCGAAGCGCGCGCGGGAATGGAAAGAGGTGCCAGGAGGAGCAGGCAAGCCATGCCGAAGCGCCGGGCCATCTGCAATAAATTCATCGTCCCCGTCCGAGAAAGAGAATTGCGCCGGTTCAAGCTCTGCGCCGGAAGAGTTTAAGCTGTTCAAGTAGAGTTGCAAACCGAAATGGTTTTTGCGTGTAAGGAATCTGGTTAGGTAGCGCGCCGCGCTTTTGTTATTCTCGGCGGACCCGTGAAAGCAGATAACAATACGGCAAGCCCCGGCCTGGAACGCAGTTTGGGACTGAAAGAAGCCGTTGCCCTGAACATGATCGAGATTGTGGGGATCGGACCGTTCGTGGTCAGTTCCCTGGTGATTCGCGCGATGGGCGGGCCGCAGGCGCTGATTGCATGGCTGCTGGGAGCGGTCCTAGCTACCCTGGATGCTTTCGTATGGTCCGAGCTTGGCGCGGCAATGCCAAAGGCTGGCGGAACTTATGTGTTCCTCCGGGAGGCATATGGGCCGCAGCGCTGGGGCCGATTGATGTCGTTCCTGTTTGTGTGGCAAACATTCCTACACGTGCCACTTTCCGTCGCGTCGGCGTCAATCGGATTCGCGAACTACGCGGAGTATCTTCATCCATTGACGACGGCCGAGCATAAAGCAATTTCAGGCGGACTCGTCCTTTTCCTGGTTGTTTTACTTTACCGGCGCATTGGAACGATCGGGAAAATCTCCGTTCTCTTGTGGGTCGGGGTCATCGGAACGATGCTTTGGCTGATCTGGGGAGGCGCCACGCATTTCAACTCCAGCATCGCGTTTGATTTTCCTCGTGGCGCCTTCAATTTGTCGTGGGTATGGTTCGCGGGCCTCGGGTCTGCGATGGTAAGCACGATCTACAGCTATTGGGGCTACTACAACATTTGCCATCTCGGCGGCGAGATCAAGGACCCCGAAAAAAATATTCCACGCGGGATTTTTCTTTCGGTGCTGGGGATCGCCATCCTTTACCTGGCAATGCAAACGAGCATCCTCGGCGTGGTGCCGTGGCGCGAGGCACAGGACTCCAGGTTCCTGGCCAGTCTATTTGTCGAAAGGCTTTACGGAGCTACAGCCGCCAAGATTGCGACGGGCATGATCTTGTGGGTGGCGCTTGCTTCCGTTTTCTCGGTTTTGCTGGGTGCTTCACGAGTCCCCTATTCGGCCGCCTTGGACAACAACTTTTTCCCTGTCTTTGCTCGCGTACACCCCACGAAGCACTTTCCCCACGTTTCTCTTTTGGTTCTGGGAGGACTGGCATTCTTGTTTAGTGTGAAGTTGAATTTGCAGACAACTATCGTGGGAATTCTGGCGGTGCGACTGATTGTCCAGTTTATCGGTCAAGCAGCCGGAGTAATGTTGCTGCGGCGCAGGTGGGGTCCGGAGCGCTTCCCCTTCAAGATGTGGCTTTATCCGGTGCCCGCAGTATTGACGATGATCGGCTGGTTCTGGCTTTTTTGGAGGACCGGTCCGGTGCGAAAATGGGGCTTGCTCCAGATAGCACTCGGCGTGGTTGCGTTTCTGGTCTGGTCCTGGGACAGAAAGCAGTGGCCGTTTGGGAAGGCAGTGACAGGCGACTCATGACTGGCGAATCACGAAAAGCGTCAGATAGAAGCGGGAGATCCCGCGGTAGCGAAATGCGTTTTTCGGAGAATCTAGTGAAGAGAAGAATGTACGGCGTCGCAATCGGATTGCTAAGTCTGCTCGGTACGTGGAGCTACGCGCAATTTCCTCCGGCGCCGGGTACGGGCCCGGGCTTGCCGGAAACCGTCGAAGCGATCGAGAAGGCTCGCGTCACCACACGCATCCTCTACGTGACAGCTCATCCGGACGACGAGAGCGGCGCTGTGCTCACTTACCTTGCCCGCGGGCTTCATGCGGATGTGGCTCTGCTCTCCTTGACGCGCGGCGAGGGCGGACAGAACGACCTTGGGCCCGAACAAGGGCCGCAACTGGGATTGATCCGAACACAGGAATTGCTGGCGGCCACGCGCGGCTACGGAGTGCGGCTTTTCTTCACTCGCGCCAAAGATTTTGGTTTTTCGAAGACCCCGGAGGAAACGGAACGGGTCTGGGGCGATCAGGTCGTCGAAGATATGATCCGCGTGATCCGCAGCTTCCGCCCCACTGTTGTAATTAACGGCTGGGGCGGCGTGCACGGAGGCCACGGGCATCATCAAGCCGCGGGATTGCTCACGCCCAAGGCCGTACAGCTCGCGGCCGACGCTTCCTTCAAGCTGCACGGCTCTCCCCGGGAAGATCCGGACTCGGCGCCGTGGGGCGACCGCAAGCCCGTGGTTGTCCTGGACCTCGACCGCAGCGAATCCCCCAAGGGTTACATGCTCCCCCTCGATGACATTTCGTCACTCTATGGAAAATCCTGGCGTGAAATCGGGCTCGACGCGTTCGCCAATCATCGCACGCAAGGGATCACCGGATTTTTGGGCTCGCCGTTTCTGCGGCGCGCCGTCGCTCTCCAACGCGAGGACGGCGGTCAACTCGATCCCGCACTTTTGGCTCAGCCGCTCGGCCCCTTGGACGAGGACTACGAGATTGGCAACATGGGCGTGGACCCGCTCATGCGAACCGTGGATGCCGCTCTGGTCGCGGCCCGCGACGCGGCTCTGCGGCTGGATTGGAAAGCGGCAGCCGATTCCCTGGTTGCCGCAGGTAGAAAAATCAATGAAGTGCCCGTGCCTTCGAATGCGAACCAAGTTCCCGCTCCCGTCGCATCTCTCGCGCGAAGCCTGAAGCGGAAACGAGAAAAGATAGATGCAGCGTTAGCTCTCGCCACGGGGCTGCGATTGGATGCTTTTGCCGATCGCAGCGAACTTGTCTCTGGAGAAACGTTCACGATCCGCGTCGATACTCATCGTCGCGGTGAAATCACGGGAGACTTCAAGAAGCCCGCGCTAATGTTTCCTTCCGATTGGAGTGTCACGAATGAAGAGCCCCAAACCGGCGGAGCCATTCGTTTTACAGTTTCTGCCGGGCCGAATCCTCAGCGCGTACCGCCTCCCGCAGCGGCGTTACTGGCGGAACTTCCACCGCTCGTGATCGCCAGCCAGGAAGCGGTGATCGATGGCTATACGTTCGCCGTCAGCGCACCGGCCATACAACTCCGCGCGACTTCGACTCGCGCGGATCGCATGCCCTTGCGAATCGTTCCGGCTTATACGCTGGCGATCGAGCCCAAGCAAGCTATCGAAATCGCAGCCAAGCGGGGCAAGCCGTTCGATGTATTGCTGCGCATGCATTCCTACGCAACACAACCGGCAGAAGTTCGTGCGGGTCTGACTGCGCCGCGCGGATGGAAAGCAGGCGCGGCCGTGCCCCTGAAATTTGATGGCGCGGGCGACCACTATGCCCGGCTTACAGTGACTCCGCCACAACGGGTCGCAAAGGGGAACTTCAAGATTGCGGCGTACGTAGAACGTCCGGCCAACCGCGCGCGCGGCGAAAAAGCGGAGAAATTCACTACTTCCCTGGAACCACTGCCGACGCTGCCGACACAGCTTTGGAGCGAGCCGGCCCTCTGCGCCGTGCACGTGTTTGACGTGATTGTTCCGGAGAACCTCCGTGTCGGCTACGTCACGGCGGAAAGCGAGCCTGTGCCCGAAGCGCTTCAGCGCCTAGGTATTCACGTCGAGATGCTGGACGTTGTGGCCTTGGCGTTTCGAGACTTATCTCCATTCAACGCCATCGTCATCGGTGTACGCGCCTACGAACTTCGGCCGGAATTGGCGGGAGCGAACCAGCGGCTGCTGGATTACGTTTCCAGGGGCGGAACGCTGGTAGTGCAATACCAGCGGGAGTTTGCCTGGGACAAATTTCAGTACGCGCCGTATCCTGCTTTGATCTCACCGCCGCTTCCGCCTGCAAAAGAAGGAACACCGCTGGTCGTTCGTCCGCTTCCGCGCATCACCGACGAGAATTCTCCGGTGAAATTTCTAAAACCGAGCGATCTGCTGCTCAATCATCCGAACAAGATTACCCAGGACGATTTCAAAGGGTGGACGCAGGAGCGCGGCCTCTATTTCTGGACGGAATTCGACCCCAAGTACACGCCGCTCCTGAGCATGCACGATCCCGGCGAGCTGGAACTCAATGGCGGCCTTGTCTACACGCATCTCGGCAAGGGCACTTACATTTACACGGGACTCGCCTTCTTCCGTCAATTGCCTGAAGGCGTTCCTGGTGCTTACCGGCTATTCGTCAATTTACTCAGCGCGCCGCGGAGTCACTGACCCGGTCCGCCGCGAAAACCTTACGCCCGAAAATTTGAAAATCGCTTACCTGGAGCGCTAAACCAATCGGCACACCGCTGTCACCTTCAATTCCCCGTGCTATTCTCTTGAACCGAGGAGTGCAACGCGAATGTGGAACCATCCTGGAATTTGCTTTGCGCGCGGCGCGACGCACAAGATCCTTCTATTGTTGCTGGTTTCCGCTCTGTCTCTGGCCAGTGTTTCTCCCGCCACAGCGCAAAAAGAAAAGAAAAAAAAGACAGACGCCTCTTCATCCTCAGACACCTCCAAGCCGCTGATTCCGTTGACTGACGAGCAGCAGATTGATTACACGCTGTCGGATATGCTGGGAGCCTGGCAGCTCGGCGACATTGAAAAACTCCACAAGGATTATGCCGACGACGTGGCGATGGTGAACGGCTCGTGGGCGCCGCCGATTTTCGGCTGGACCAACTACCTGGCGATTTACCAACAGCAGCGCGCGCGGATGACACAGGTCCGCATGGATCGCTTTAACACCTATATCAAAGTGAACGGTACCGTGGGTTGGGCATGCTACCAGTGGGACTTCCAGGCGGTCGTCGACGGCCAGCAGGCGCAATCCCAAGGGCATACGACCGTCGTGTTAGAAAAGCGCGAGAACCATTGGGTCATCGTGCTCAATCACACTTCGGCGGCCCCGAAGCCCCAGCAACCCGCGCCGGCGAGCGCACCCTCAGAGCAACAGCCACCTGCAAAGCCGGCGCCGCGCTGAAGCTTAACGACACAGTCGGAAAACCTGAAGAGCTAAAGAAGGCCCTTCAGCCCTTCCTTCAGCCACATTCCGGCAATCAGTAGAAGCAGAACGCCTGCCAGAATGCCCGTTCCCATGATGGGCCGGGAAAGCGCGTTGATCTTCGCTACCAGTTCGCGCTGCTCCTGGGCCATATGTTCTTCAGCCGCATCGAGAAAGATTTGATCGTCTTCGTGGCTTGAGAGGAGACTCCGCCGGAACAACAGACCGAGGAATACAGCGGTAGCGACTCCCCAGGCAATCAGCAGATAGAGCAGCGGCCCAGAAAGGAATTGTGATTCCATGGTGACCTCCCATTGGGACCGATCCGCAGTGCCGGCCGGGGCCGGCAAGGGGGTTTGTAGGGATTTCCAACGCGGAGTATAACACTCTAAATTTAAAATTCTAGTGGTGAGCATCATAAAGATTGATCCCAAGTCCTGCCTCTAACCAGGCTGGGACCTGGCCACGAAGTGCCGCTAGTTACGGGCCAAAATCAACAAACTAAAGCAACTTACTGACCGGTCGCACCTTCACCCTCTGGCATGAGCGGCGTGCTGGTAGCGTAAGGGGACTTGCATGGTTTGCGGCGTACACTCCCATGAAGGTTCTGGCATCGCGTTGACAAAGAGAAACCTGCCGGGCAGAATGAACAAGCCTCATTGCAAGCGGCTCCGGCAACACTGGAACTTGCTTTCTCACACTCGTGCCCGAGTGGCGGAACTGGCAGACGCGCTGCGTTCAGGTCGCAGTGATCGCAAGGTCGTGGAGGTTCGAGTCCTCTCTCGGGCACCAATTTTCCCCAACCTTCCAAATCCCTCTGCTTCGGTGGCAAAAACCTATCCTTAACGCTTGCTCTCCCGCGCGCGGGTCGAGAACCGCGTATAGCTCGCAATCTTCCCCTTGCGCTTCTACAAGAGGAGGAGTATGTTTCCTGTAGAAGCTATAGGGAGCACAATGCCAGACCCTCGAATAGACCTTCCGCAAGGCACCCTGGACCTACTGATCCTGCGCACGCTCGCCCTTGAGCCGCAGCACGGCTGGGCCATCTCGGAGCGCATTCATCAGGTCTCCAGCCAGGCTCTTTTTGTACAGCAAGGCTCCCTCTATCCCGCGCTGCATCGCCTGGAGCGCAAAGGCTGGATCAAAGCACGGTGGGGCGCGTCGGAAAACAATCGCCGCGCCAAGTTTTATGAGCTGACTCGGCTTGGGCACAAGCAGTTGGAGCGGGAAGAGAACGCCTGGCGCAAGCTTGCTGCCGCGGTCGCGCAAATCCTGGAGACCACTTAGGAGGGCCCCATGTTGAACGATGTGCTGTTCCGCTTGCGCTCCCTCTTCCGCCGGAAAAGTGTGGAGGTCGAACTTGACGAGGAGCTGCGCTTCCACTTCGAGCAACAAGTCGCGAAGTTTATCCAGTCCGGCCTGCCGCCTCAGGAAGCCAAACGCCGCGCGCGTCTGGATTTTGGCGGAGTGGAACAACTCAAGGAGGAACATCGCGACGCCCGTGGCGTGACCTTCATCGAAACTGTGCTTCAGGATATTCGCTACGGCCTTCGGACGCTGGCGAAGTCAACAGGTTTCACCGTTGTCGCCATGCTTACTCTCGCCCTCGGCATCGGCGCAAACACCGCCATCTTCAGCTACGTCAACGCCTGGCTGATCAAGCCGCTTCCCTATCCTCAGGCGGACAGGCTCATGGTGCTTGAGACGCATGACAAGAAAAGGGGATGGACAAGCGAACATTTTACGTCCGCCGCGGACTTCTTCGATTTTCAGAAGCAAAACACTTCGTTCGAGCAAACCGTAGTTTGGACAGACGCGAATTTCAATCTCACCGGCGACGGTCCTCCCGCGCTGGTCGAGGGCGGCCGAGTGAGCTGGAATTATTTTGACACCCTGGGCACCAAACCGATTCTAGGGCGCACATTCACGCCAGATGACGATCGCTCGGGCGCTCCGCACGTTGCCATTCTTAGCCAGGGACTATGGCAAAGCCGATACGCCGGAGATCCGAAAATCCTTGGGCGCAACATCGCAATTGGAGGCGAGGCGTACACGGTGGTGGGGGTAATGCCCGGAACATTTCAGTTTCCGTTGATGGGCCTCGCCAATTTATGGACGCCCCTGGCCCTGACAGACAAGCAGTGCGCGGACCGCGGCAGTACCTGGCTTCCCGCATTTGGCCGGCTGAGGCTTGGCGTGACGAGAAAGCAGGCTCAAGCGGAGACGGCGGTGTTTTTTGCTGGCCTCGAAAAGCGGTTTCCACAGACGAACACCGGCATGACTTTGCTCGTCAACTCCATGACTGACGAAATTGCCAGGGAAGAAGGCGCGCCCCAGGTGATGATTTGCCTCTGTATGGTAGGACTGATTCTACTGATTGCCTGCGCGAACGTAGCGAATCTGATGCTGGCCCGCGCGACAAATCGCGCCAGGGAGTTCGCTGTTCGCGGGGCGCTTGGCGCGACGAGTGGCCGGCTGGCCCGCCAACTTCTGACGGAATCGCTGTTGCTGTTTTTGTTCGGCGGCGCGGCTGGCGTGTTCTTCGGCCTGTGGGGGATGCGCTGGATCGAGTCTCAGATCCCGGGCCACATCCGTGGTTATCTGGTGAACTACGGACATGCGGATTTGGATTCCACAACGCTCGGCTTCACGCTGGGAATCACGCTGCTGTGCGGCCTGATCTTCGGCCTCGCGCCGGCACGCGAGAATTCGAAGCTCAACCTGAGCAGCACGCTCAAGGAAGCATCCGCCCAAGCCACCGGTGCCAAAGGCAGTGCGCGGCTGCGGCGCATATTCGTCGCTGCGGAGATCGCGCTGGCCGTGGTAGTGCTCATTTCAGCGACGCTGCTGGTGAAGAGCTTTATGATTTCAGTGCGCTCCAGCCCCGGATACAATCCCGCGAACCTAATGGTGGCGCAACTGGCGCTGCCCAGGACGAAGTACGCGGGGGAGTCGCGGCAACGCAATTTCAGCGAGGATGTGCTGGCGCGTATCCGGGCGCTGCCACAAGTGGACTCGGCGGGGATGGCGAGTAACGTGCCGTTCGGCGGGTTCGGTCAAGGAGTCGAGTTCGAAGCCGTCGGGAAGCCCGCTCTTCAACCGGGAGAAAGGCAGGGCACGCACTTCACAGCAGTTTCTGCGGATTATTTTTCCACGATGCAGATTGGCCTGGTCAGAGGCCGTATGTTCAATTTCGCCGACACGCAGGGCGGTTCCCCGTCTGTGATTATCAATCAGACCATGGCGGAGCAGATTTGGCCAAATGAAGATCCCATTGGAAAAGAACTTCGATTTGGCGACCAACATACGGTCGGCACGATTGTGGGCGTCGTGAACGACGTCAAGATGTACCAATTGCGCCCCCGTCCTGAACGTCAAATGTACGTCCCTTTGGCGCAATTTCCTTCGGCGACCCTCGGATTCGTGGTGCGGACAACCGCCGATTCCACAGCGATGGCTACCGCTGTCCGCGACACCATTTGGACTGTGGACCGCGACCAGCCAATCTCTTCCGTCGAGCCACTCGAGACCTTGATGATCATAGTGGACGCGGGGAACCGCGTGTTGACCAAGCTGATGGTTTTCTTCGGCGTCCTGGCCATGTTTTTGGGAGTGATCGGCATATACGGCGTGATGTCAAACCTGGTCTCTCAGCGCACGCACGAAATCGGCATCCGCACGGCGCTGGGCGCGAGCCGGCCGCAGGTGATGGGCATGGTCATCGGCCAGGGGCTTAAGCTCGCGTTGATTGGCGTCGTTGTCGGAGTGCTGGGGGCGCTGGGAGCAACTAGAGCGCTTGCGACGATGCTCTACCAGGTCACGCCCTACGATCCCCTGACTTTTATTTCGGTCCCGATTGTGTTTGCGGCGGTCGCTGCGGCCGCGTGCAGTATCCCGGCACGCCGTGCGATGCGGGTCGAGCCCATAGTCGCGCTGCGCTACGAATAAGCCGTGGCTCAGTGAAACCGGCATACAAACCCTGAAAGAATCACCAGACGTCCCTCACCCTGATACATTGGAGCACGTGAGCGCGTACTTGCCTGATGTATGCTCAGGAAGCAACAAAGAATCACCGAGGTGCACGAATGCTTTTGCATTTGATCGCGCTGAGCTTTCCGGAGTGGCACCCGCACTTCTCGTTCCTCGACACACCGCACGCGAACGAAATGATGGCCTTGCGTTGGTTGCATCTCATCTTCGGCATTATTTGGATCGGCTTGCTCTACTTTTTCAATCTGGTCCTGACGCCCGCGATGAAACAGTGCGATCCCAAGCTTCGCGTCAAGATTTATCCCGAGCTGATGCCCGGCGCCATGGCGTGGTTCCGCTGGTCCGCGCTGGTTACCTTGTTTGTTGGGATGCGCTATTACGCCATTCATCTGGCGTCCGACGCGAAACTCGTGGGCAACCCTGCGCTCGTCGGCAAGTGGTTCGGCTGGTGGTTTCTCGTGTGGCTCGTGGCATATGTTTTCATTTACGCGCTGCAGCTTCCCGCTAAGGGAATCTTGAATAGTGTCTGGATTCGGACAGTGGGAATTACCTTGGTCGTGGTCGCAGCGTCCTGGCTAATTCTCGCGTTGAATGGCGGGCCCAACGTTTCCAATCCGCACCTCGCCATCAGCGTGGGAGGCGGACTCGGCTTGATCATGCTGCTGAACACTTGGGGCGTAGTCTGGCGCGTCCAGAACCGCCTAATCGCGTGGTCGCGCGCGAGCGCAGAGCAGGGCATCCCCATGCCGCCGGAAGCCGAACGTTTGATGCGTTGGAACTATCTCACCGCGCGAACCTCGTTCTGGCTGTCCTTTCCCATGTTGTTTTTCATGGCCGCGGCCAGCCACTATCCGTTCTTGAGCACCGTCGCGCGATGAATTTCATTATTTAAGCGAGAGGTTATGACGTCCGGCGAGAAAAATGAAAAGGGAGGCGGGCCAGGTCGTCCCGCCTCCCTTCTATCCCCTCTCGGGGAATCCGGCCAGTCTGACGGAGGGCGACTAGCCGGTCGTGTGTTGGCCTGCCTATATAATCCCCGGGGGGTGAAAAAAGTTCCTGTGAAACCTAAAAAAATTGACTAGAATCTTAGTGGAAATCGGCATACGCCGTCTGCCGCCACACCCCTATGCCACGCCCTTCGCAGCTAAGTCCCGATAACATCCTTCGTTTTCTGCAAGTTAGAAGCGCTCCCGCTTCCACCGCCGAGATCTCTCAGGGACTCCATCTGAGAAAGTCCGACAATCGCCCCTTGTTCAAAATGCTTTCCAAGCTCAAAAAACGCCGCGCCATCGAAGAATTGCCTGGGGGCCGTTACCGCCTGCCGGGCCGCAAGTCCGAACGCAGCGCGCCTATCCAAAAAGCTCCCCAGGACGCCCCGCGCCGGCCTCTACCGCTCGCGAGTCATGACGAAGTCACGGGCCGCCTGGTCCTTCACCACGACGGTTACGGCTTCGTCGTGCCGGACTCCCCCATGCCCCAGCTCGACGGCGATGTCTTCATCCCCCGCGACGCCATTCAAGACGCCATGCACGGCGATCACGTTCTCGCAAAGATCCAACGCCTGGGCGGCGTCACCGGCGCGCAGCGCGCCGAAGGCCGCATCGTTCGAGTGCTCGACCGCGCGCACCCCACCGTTGTCGGTCTGTTTCGCTACGGCTCCCAGCGGAATGTCGTCCTGCCTTACGACGTTCGCATCCAGCACGAAATTGAAATCCCGCGCGGCAACGAGCTCACTCCGGGTCTCTGGAAAAAACTCGGCTTCAGCGGCGCCGATGAAACCAGTATCCGCTCGCGGCGCATCCCGCGCCTCGATGAGCTCGACGGAGCCGTCGTCAACGTGGAGTTGCTCCGCTATCCGCACGGAGGCGCATCGCCAACCGGCCGCGTCATCGAAATTCTCGGCCGTCCCGGCGATCTCGGCGTCGACACCGAGATCATCATTCGCAAGCATCATCTCCCGCACGTCTTCTCCGCAGGAGTTCTTGACGAAGCCGAGCGTGGCGCCAACCCCGTCGGCGAATCCGAGCGCGAGGGCCGCGAAGATTTCCGCAACCTGCCCATCGTCACTATTGACGGAGAGACCGCACGCGATTTCGACGACGCCGTCTACGTCGAGCATCGCGCCGACGGAGGCTGGCATCTTCAAGTCCACATCGCCGACGTCGCGCACTACGTTCGAACCGCCACGCCACTCGACCAGGAAGCGCGCCTCCGCGGCACTTCCGTTTATTTCCCCGATCGCGCCGTCCCCATGCTTCCCGAAGCCCTTTCGAACGGCATGTCTTCGCTCAAGCCCCGTGAAGATCGCCTGGTGATGAGCGCGCTCGTGGAATTCGACGCCGCAGGCAACATGAAGTCCTCGCGCATGACTTCTGGCGTCATTCGCTCCGCCGAGCGCATGACCTACACCAACGTCAACAAAGTCCTCGAAGGCGACCCGGAGATGTCCAAGCGTTACGCTTCGCTCGCGCCACGCTTCCGCGACATGAAGGAGCTGGCTCTGCTTCTCAACGCCCGCCGCAACGAGCGCGGCTCCATCGATTTCGATCTTCCCGAGCCGGTCATCGAATTCGACGACGAGCAGCGCATGACCAACATCACCCGTAGCGAGCGCAACATCGCTCACCGCCTCATTGAGGAATTCATGCTCGCCGCCAATCGCGCCGTCGCCGCGTACCTTCTTCGCCGCGGCATCGAATCGCTCCATCGCGTTCATGAAAAGCCCGATGTCCGCAAAGTCCTCGAGTTCGAAGAACTGGCCCGCGCCTTCGGCTACTCTCTCGGCGTCGAAGACTTGCATCAGCGCGAAGTCGCCGTTCGCCACGGCCGCGTCCCCGCCCCTGCAAAAGCCGGCCGCCCGGACTCCTACGGCCATGGCCGCGAGCGCGGGATGAAGGTGGCGCTCCCGGCCGGCGATCTGCGTATCACGCCGCAGCACTATCAGCGCCTCATTAAGAAGGTAGTCGGCAAGCGCGAAGAGCGCATCGTCTCCTACCTCATGCTGCGTTCCCTCAAGCAGGCCCGCTACGCCGCCGAGCCGCTCGGCCATTTCGCTCTCGGCTTCGAAGAGTACACCCACTTCACTTCGCCCATTCGTCGTTATCCCGACCTCATCGTTCACCGGATTCTGAAATGGGCGCTCGAGAATCCCAACGGTGCTCCTCCAACATCGCAGATGCACTCCGCCGCGCCGCGAGGCGCTGAAGCTGTCCTCTATTCGCACAAGATCCTTGAAGAAATCGCCGCGGAAACCTCCGAAGCCGAGCGCCGCGCCAATGGCGCCGAGCGCGAACTCATGGACTGGAAAACCGCTCAATTCATGGAAGAACATCTCGGCGAGGAATACGACGGCCTGATCATTTCCGTCCAGAAATACGGCTGCTTCATCGAACTTTTCGAAGTCTTCGTTGAAGGCCTTCTTCCAATCAACGCGTTGGAGGAATTCGCAGGCGCGCGCTGCGTCCTTCGCGAGCGTGATCACGCCATCGTCGCCCTACAGAGTGGCGGCAGCCGCGAAGCAGGTAGTGGTCGCGCGGCCCGCGGCTCTCGCCGTTCAGGTTCTGCCTCTTCGTCCGTAGGGCCGGGCCTTGCCCCGCCCGTCCGCGTCGGCGGCGCATCACCTTCTCGTCTCGTTAGCAACGCCAAAGCAGGCGCTTCGGCCTCTGGCCGCGGCGCAAAGCCCGGCCAACTCGAATGGCATCTCGGTGATAAAGTCCGCGTCCGCGCCGAACGCATCGACCCCATGCGCCACCGCGTCGAATTCGCCCTCATCCCGGATCCAGATTTTCGCCCTGTCGAAATCTCTGGCGAGCCCTTGTCCAAGACAATTCTCCGTGGGAGGCGCTAGCAGCGGCTTTTTACTACGTGGAGAGGAGCGCGCTCTGCTGCAGCCATCGCCCACGAGAAAGAAAACCAAACCCTGGGCCACAGCATAATAGCCGCTGGATCGAATCGTCGAATCCCCCAATGAAAAGACTTGAGCACTTGGCTGTAGAAGGAATACGGGAATACTGTTAGTCTCCCCACGATCTAATCACCCGGACAGTCATTCCGAACGAGCAGGCCGACTTTTTCTTCCGCTTTCACTCCTGCGAAAGCGTCGGCCTGCGAAGAGAGGAATCTCTCTTCCTCTTGCATCGGCCGGACGGAAGACCCGTTCCTTTGGCACGCCGGGCCGTCGTAGCGCCGCCCTTCAGGGCGGCATCTTTGATTCCTTCCGGTCGCTTCGTCCAAATACATTTCGCTTGTCGCGTTATCGCTTGCGCGACTATCGCATCATCTGCCAGCTTCGGCACGCCAAGCTCATCGTCCTCGTCGTCGCCATCGGCCACCGCAGCATCATCTACGACGACTAGTAGCCAATGTCATCCCGCCCTAGCCTATTGTTATTCAACAACCTGATACTCGCTCTGAACCAAGCCGCTCGGATAATGCCTCGTCGCGAGGTGGCGAAGCCGAATGTCGCGCGGCAGACTGCCGAACAGAGGAATTCCCTCTCCAATGAGCACGGGCACGCGCGTGATAATGAGCCGTTGAATGGCCCCCTCGCGCAGAAACCGCTGAATCGTGATTCCCCCGTCGATGTACAGGTGCTTGATCCCGCGGGCAGCGAGCTGCGAGACGATCTCCGCTGGCGGCCCGGCCATTTGTTCCACGACGCCTCCGCGCACTGCGGACAAATCGAGTGGGCGGCTGCTCAGCACAACGACTCGCTTGTCGCCGTAGGGCCAGGACTCAAAAGCCAGAACCGTCTCGAAGGTCTTGCGGCCGATCACAATCGCGTCGACGCTGGCAATAAACTCGTTGTAGCCGTGGGGCTCGCCTCCGCCCTCCGGCAAAAAGTCGAGATCGCCGTTCGTCCGAGCAATAAAGCCGTCAACACTGGTGCCGATAAACACCGATGCCGTCATCGTGGACTCCTCGCCTACGGCCGTCTAACTATAGACTCATAACCCGCAATCATTCCAACGTCCTACCGCTCTATTCGAATGATACCCAACAAATAATTTTACAGAATAACTATTTACTGCTACACTTTTTATGTTTGTCACCTCGTATCCCCGTCGACCTGACATTCTCCAAGCCCCTTACTTTCCTGCATCTCGTTCTCCGTACCCTCTTCCAAGTTCCGTATCCCGTAAGTCCTGCAGTTGCCACTCTTACGAACTGCCGGGGGTGGGGGTATTCTTCCCATTTCGGAAAGTTTGCTGGTTGCGGCGACGAGAACTCGCATTTCATTCAAGCTCTTTCTTTTCACATCCTTGCGCACTCTTTTGCACCGCCAAAAACTCAACTCGTTTCTTTTCAATCGATTCCGCACTCTTTGCCCAAAACCACCCGGGGTGGGGGTATGCCTCTCTTCCCAAGCCAGTCACTTCTGCTATTCTGGAAGGCCAAAAATGATCGCTAGGCCACCGCTATTGGCGCAGAACATCACACGAAAGAGGAAACCCATTCCGTGAGTCAAGTAACCGTCAGCGCCCGCGCCGCCAAGCGCGTCCACAACTTCAACGCAGGTCCGGGAGCGATTCCTCTTGCCGTCCTCGAACGCATCCGTGAGGAACTTCTCGACTGGCGCGGCAGCGGCATGTCCGTCATGGAGATGAGCCATCGCTCGCCCGAGTTTGAAAGCATCAACGCCGCCGCGGAACAAAAGCTCCGCAATCTCCTCGGAATTTCCGACGATTACGCCGTCATCTTCGTCCAAGGCGGCGGCAGCATGCAGTTCATCATGGCTCCGATGAATCTCGTCCTTCCCGGAAAGCCCGTTGACGTTCTCCATACCGGCACCTGGACCGCCAAGGCCATCGGTGAATTGAAAAAAGGTTTTCCTTACAATATCGCTGCCTCCACCGAACTGGAAAAGTTCGCGCGCCTTCCCCGCCGAGACGAAATCAAATTTTCGCCCGACGCCTCCTACGTCCATCTCTGCACCAACAACACCATCGAAGGCACGCAATGGAACGCCCTTCCGGAAACCGGCGCCACTCCCATCGTCGCGGACATGTCTTCCGACATTGCTTCGCGTCCCGTCGACGTAAAAAAGTACGGCGTCATTTTCGCCGGTGCCCAGAAAAATCTCGGGCCCTCTGGCGTCACGATCGTCATCATTCGCAGGGATCTCGCCGAGCGCGCGGACAAAAATCTCCCCACGCTTCTGCAATACGGAACTCATATCAAGGAGAAGTCGCTCTATCACACTCCGCCGACCTTCGCCGTTTACATTGTCGGCTTGGTGCTCGAATGGATCGAATCCGAAGACGGAATTCCGGGAATGGTGAAGCGCAACGACGCCAAAGCAGGATTGCTCTACGAGACGATTGAATCTAGCGGCGGCTTCTATTCCTGCCCGGTCGAAAAATCCTCGCGCTCAAGAATGAACGTAGTCTTCCGCGTCGGCGGCGGTGTCGGCCGCTCAACGGCCGCCCAGAACATGGAAGCCCCCCGCAACATGGAAACAATAGAAAAGAAGTTCGCCAATGAAGCCGCCGCTGCCGGCCTCGTCGGCACGCCTGGTCACCGCTCCGTCGGCGGTATGCGCGTTTCGCTTTACAACGCCGTCGAGCCCGCCGCCGTCGAAGCTCTCACCAGCTTCATGCGCGAATTCCAGCGCACCCGCGGCTAAGAGGATTTTGCGTTTTGAACTGCCTCTTCGGCCAGTTTCCGGCGGCGCCTGCTTTGGTGTAAAGTGGTAAGGAAAGCGCGGCGGCCGCGCCGCGGCCCTGAGGGTTTTTCAATGGACTCCCCACTCTCCGCAACGGCAACGAGAAAGGAAGAGGGCTCCGCTACGCCCCGCCAAACCCTCACCATCGTCGACAATCGCACCGGCAAGTCCTACGAAATCCCCATCACGCACGACACCATCCGCGCCGCCGACCTCCGCCAGATAAAAGTGGATCCAAAAGATTTTGGCCTGATGAGCTACGACCCGGCGTTCAACAACACCGCTTCGTGCATCAGCAGGATTACGTACATCGATGGCGACGCCGGCATCCTCCGTTATCGCGGCTATCCCATCGAAGACCTGGCGGAAAAAAGCACCTATCTGGAAACGGCGTTTCTGCTCCTGCATGGCGAATTGCCGACGTCTTCGCAGCTGAATGATTGGACCTACAACGTCACGCACCACACTTTCATTCACGAAAGCATCAAGAAATTCCTCGACGGCTTTCACTACGACGCTCATCCCATGGGCATGATGATCTCGACGATCGCCGCGCTTTCCACTTTTTATCACGACGCGAAAGACATCTTCAGCGTCGAGTCTCGCAAGAAGCAGACTTATCGCCTGGTTGGAAAAGTCCCGACCATCGCGGCGTTCTCCTATCGGCACACTCTGGGCATGCCGTTCGTGTATCCGGACAATGAGCTCAGCTATCCCGGCAATTTCCTGAACATGCTCTTTCGCACTACCGAGCCGAAGTACCGGCCGAATCCAACGCTGGAACGCGCCCTCGACGTTCTCTTTATTCTTCATGCCGACCACGAGCAAAACTGCTCGGCCAACACCATCCGCGGTGTCGGCAGCTCTCACGTCGATCCGTATTCCGCCACGGCTGCCGCGATCGCCGCGCTGTACGGTCCGCTCCATGGCGGCGCCAATGAAGAAGTTCTCCACATGCTCTTGCAAATCGGCTCGGTCCAGAAGGTTCCCGAGTTCATCAAGCGCGTCAAGGCGGGCGAAGTCAAGCTGATGGGATTCGGCCATCGTGTGTACAAGAATTATGATCCGCGCGCGCGGATCATCAAGCACATCGCGTATGAAGTGTTTGAACTCATGGGCAAGAACCCGCTCCTCGAAATCGCCCTGGAGTGCGAGCGCATCGCTCTGGAAGACGATTACTTTGTGAAGCGGAAACTCTACCCCAACGTGGACTTCTATACCGGCCTCATTTATCAATCGATGGGCTTCCCAATGACCATGTTCCCCGTGCTGTTCGCGATTCCGCGGACTTCGGGTTGGATTGCGCAATGGGAAGAGATGCTTCTGGATCCCGAGCAGAAAATTGCCAGGCCCCGGCAGATTTACCTCGGACACGATACCCGCCACTATGTTCCGATCGATCAGCGCAGTTAGGAAACGCCGTATCCGTTTCGCATATCTCCTACTGGGAGGCCCTCGACAATCGCGTTCCGCAGGGTATAGTTGATTTCTGGATTTGGAGAGAGGTTGCATGGCTCAAGTCTCGAATACAACCGCGCACACGGGAGTTCGCCGCCGCAGTCAGCGTGTACTGATGCAAGTCCCTGTACGCATTCGCGGGAAGAACGCTCAAGGAGCGGAGTTCGACGAACACACGGAAACGCTGGCCATAAACGCTCACGGCGCGCTGATCTTACTTAACGCTCGCCTTACCAGCGGCGCGGTTGTGCTCATGAAGCACAACAAAACGGAAGAGGAACAGGAGTGCCACGTGGCGTTTCTCGGTCCGGTGCGTGGCGGCAAGGCAGAGATCGGTCTGGAATTTACGGCGCCGCGTCCAACTTTCTGGCGCGTGGCCTTTCCTCCGGAAGATTGGACCCCGAAGAGCCCAGAGGCCCGCAACGTTCTCGGCAATCGTTCGAAATAAGTAACTCGTTCCCGCTAACATCTGCCGCTTCATACTTCTTGCGAACTTGCAGGATGGAAGTTTACGGAAGAACGTGAGCGCGAAGATTTTCTGATCGTAAAAAACTTCAGCCCTGCGGGGCCTTTTTTCCCATCATTGCCGTCAACAGCCATTTCCTCAGCACCATCAGGTAGTAGGGTTTGGTTTCGCGAAACATCAGACCCATGCCTTGATTGGGCTGCGAATAAATGACGCTCGCTTGCGCTTCAAAAAATTCAGTCTCAGTGAAAAGCTTTATGGCCAGGGACGTTCCCATCGGATAAGGGCTCTCCATATCCACGTAACAACCGTTCAAACTCAGTTCTTTGACGCGCGCTGTCCGTTTGTCTTCGGACGTGCTTTCGCGCACCTCAATGGAGCCGACGAACGGATACCGGGGACTGCGGCGCCGATCCTGTTCCAATGGGCCTCCGGGCGAAAACCGTAGTGATTCTACTCCGGCACACGCAATCTCGTCGAAAATATGTATTTAATTGTTCAACTAGATAGAATCTGAAGACGTGAAGACCAACCGCTTCCGTGCCGTTCGTTAATCAATCTCCGCAGGGGCACTCCGCAAACGCTCGTAGCGATATTCTCTGGTCACTCTTGCGTTCCTCGCCGCGACGCGCTGCGTTCATCGCCATAGTCGCGGGCGAATTCCGTCGCATCGCGGGCTGCAGCGAGACGCTGAGTTTTTCCCGGAGCCTGCGGTGTGCGCGGAAAAGCCTCAGACGCACAGCCATCGCCGAAATCCGCAGCCGCCTGGCAACTTCGTGAGTGGAGTACTGCAACACATCACGCAGCAGGCATACCTGCCGAAGATCGGGCGGAAGCTGCCGTATCGCCTCCGCCATGTACGCACGCATTTCGCGGCGGGCGAAGCGCTCTTCAGGATTGTCTTCGCGCGCCCTGAAGTTACTTCCAAGAGTTTCTTCGCCCGCGCCGCTGGGCTCATCGAGCGAGAACAGTCTCCCGTCACGCCGCTTGCGGATCACGTCGATGGAGGCATTGGCCGCAATGCGCGAAACCCAGGCGTGAAGGTCGTCTCGGTTTTCCGTAGGATTGCCGACAAATTGTTCGAGGCGGTTCATCACTTTCAGGAAAGCGTCCTGTCGCACATCTTCCGCGTCGGCGGGATTGCGTGTCAGGCGCAGCGCCCCCAGGTACAAGCCAGGAGCGTAGGGCAGTATCAACCTGGCGAGAGATTCATAGTTGCCCCTTCGCGCCTGCAGGAGCAACGCGGATCGGCTCGCGCCATCCAGGAACAAAGATGTGCTGCTCATGACGGAAGATGGAGTGGCAGGCGAATCGCCAAGCCAGATCCAGTTGTAAATGACAGAAACTAAAGGACTAACTGTTTTCCCTAATACGAGGCCTAGAAATGGGAGTGACCGCTTGTGGGACACGGCGTGGCGAATCCGGTCATTTGGAGCGATGAAGAATTCCGCCGTTTCATAGCACGGCTCAAAGGGAATTTGACAGCATAAGCCCGCTACAGAGGCGCTTCGAATGGGAGACTCAAAATTATGACGGCGTTATTCGGCAATTTGAAGTTTGTCCCCCCGCATTTCCCATTCGATGCGCACCAAAGAGTCGAAGTGCATGCCTTCGGTTTTGAGCCAGGCTTCCAAATCTTCGCGGGAATTGGCGCGAAACTCGACGAACATTTTTCCCTCGAGCATGTTGACGAGGACACGCTCGGCGCGCGCGAGCCCGCCGGCTTGCATGCGTTGCGCGAGCGCTTCGGCTCCCTGGCGAGTGAGGCAGGCGAGGGTGTGTTGGGTGACGTAGCGTGGCATCGGAACTCCTGCAGTCGATTGCTTTCCAAGTATTCCATAGAAGGAAAGCTCCTGCACGAGGGCAGGGTGGGGGACCGATGATTTTCGAAAACAAATTTTGCAGTGGACAACGCGAAAGATATTGTGTGCATCTTGATGGACAAGTTAGCTGTCGATTTTTTACGGGGGTGGTTCATGAAGCGGGTTCTAGCAGTAGTGTGTCTCATCGCATGTTGCAGTCCGAGTCCTGCCCAAGAAAAATCAAAGTCCAAAATTACTCAAGCTGGAACGGAAGTCGGGGAGAGCGCGAACTTAGCAACTGCCAAGCTACCAGTGCGGCGAGTAGTGCTCTACAAAAATGGGGTGGGATATTTCGAGCATCTCGGACACGTACGCGGCAACCAGGACGTACACGTGGATTTTACGAGCGCGCAATTGAACGATGTTCTTAAGTCGCTGACGGTTCTGGACCTTTCAGGCGGACGCATTACGGGCGTGGATTACAACTCTGAAGCTCCGCTGGCGCTGCGGCTGGCAACGCTGCGGCTGGCGCTGGGCGAGCGTCCTACCATGGCGGAGTTTCTCGGCGCTCTGCGCGGCGCACGATTGGAAGTGCGCAGCGGCAACGGGCCGGCGTTGGTGGGAAAGCTGCTGAGCGTGGAACGAAAAACGCGGACGGGGGCAGGTGCCGGGGGGACGGTCGAGATAGACGAAATTTCTGTGATCACCGATACTGGCGAAGTGCGAAGCGTTGACTTAGGTTCCGCGACAAGCGTGCGGATTGCCGAAAAGGATTTGCAGGCGGAAGTCGGGCGCTACATGAACCTGATGGTAGCATCGCGCGATCAGGATGTGCGGCGGATGACCATCTCGACGACAGGTACGGGCGAACGCAATTTGTATTTGAGCTACATTAGCGAAGTACCGATCTGGAAGACCACGTACCGGATCGTACTGCCCGCCAAGGCGGATAAGAAGCCGCTGCTGCAGGGGTGGGCGATTGTGGACAACACAGTGGGAGAGGATTGGGACAATGTGGAGCTGTCACTGGTGGCGGGAGCGCCTCACTCGTTTATTCAGCAACTCTCCGAACCGTTCTACGGCAGACGACCGGTGGTGGCGTTGCCAGAGAGCGTACAACTGACGCCGCAGACGCACGCGGCAACGCTCATGAGGGGAAACGGGCGATTGGCCGGAACAGTGACTGACCCATCTGGCGCAGTAGTGCCTGGGGCAAACGTGCGGCTGCTGGATGAGAACAATGGAGTGGTTGCGCAGACAACGACGGAGAGCAACGGACAGTATTCATTTTCGGGAGTTTCGCCGGGAAGCTACCGCGTAGAAATCGAACGGCAGGGCTTCCAGAAAAACCTGATTAGCGGCCTCGATGTCGCGCCAGGAGAGAATCAGTTCAACACGCAACTGCGATTGGGATCAAGCACGGAAACTGTAGAGGTCAGCGCAGGGCTTGCTACGGCAGTGCAGACTCAGTCAGCGATGGTCGGCACTGTTGGCAAACTGAGTGGCGTGGCAAACCGACCGCATGTGGGAGTCGGGTCGGGGAGCGGCGGTGGAATAGGGGGCGGGACTTTCAGGGCAGGGCTTTCCGTGGCGAGTCTCGAGGAAGCACGCGCAATGGGCGAAGCGGCGGCAAGCGGGCGGGAATTGGGTGATTTGTTCGAATACAAGCTAAAAGACCGTGTGACGCTGAAAAAGAATCAATCCGCGCTGGTACCAATCGCGCAGACGGAGATTGAAGCGGAGAAAATCTCCTTGTGGAACAGGACGGCCGGATCGGGGCGGCCATTGCGTGGATTGTGGCTGAAAAACACAAGTCCGCTAACGTTTGATGGGGGAAGCTTCAGCGTTCTGGAAAACGAAGTGTTCGCCGGTGAAGGATTGACGGACCCGATCAAGCCGGGAGAGCGGCGGCTGATTTCGTACGCTACGGACCTGGGACTGCTCGTCGAAGCGTCGAAAAACAACCAGCCGCAGCACGTCACGCGAGTGAAGATTTTGAAAGGCGTGCTGACACACGTGAGCGAACTGCATGAGCGGACGCTTTATGTTGCGCGAAATCAGGAAGATGCATCGCGCACGCTGGTGATCGAGCATCCGGCGCGTCCGGATTGGCAGCTGGCCAAAGGATCGAAGGAGCCGGAAGAAAAAGCACCGGGGGAATACCGGTTCCGCCTGGAAGTGCCGTCGAAGGCCACGGCTTCCCTGCCCATCGAAGAAGTGCGAACGCTATCATCAAACTACGCGCTTTCAGACATAACCGAGGATCAGATCGGAGTGTTCATCAAGCAAGGCACGATTACGCCGAAGATGGCGGATGCGCTGAAGAAAATCACGGCGCAGAAAGCAGTGGTTGCGAAACTTGAAGAGGAAATGGAGAACCGGCAGAAGGACATCGACAGGATTGTGGAGGATCAGGGGCGTTTGCGCGAGAACATGAAGGCTTTGCGAGGCAGCGCAGAGGAAAAAGCACTACTGCAACGGTATACAAAGCAGTTGGACGAGCAGGAAACGCAGATCGACACGCTGCGGAAAAAGATCCGAGAGACGGAAGAACAACGCGACAAAGCGAACGAAGTACTCGAAAAAATGATCGACGACCTTCAAATCGAGGCGACGCTCTAAGATCACAGCGCTGCTTAAACACACTTTCGAGCGCGATACATTCGAAGCGCGCCCCGCGGCTTGGTACCTGACCGATAAGGCAGGTTGATGGTGAGGCACATTCCACAGGTTGACGCAGAACACCCGGACGAACGCGTTTTACACTCAAGGCAGAAGCGGAGGACGAGCGGGGAATGCACCGGTGTGGCCCGGCTTCCTTGCGGCGTTCCAGGAAAGAACTCCAAAGAGGTTGAAAAATGAGACGCGTACTGTTCTTGACTGTGACATTCCTGCTGGCGCTGGCGGCGGCTCGCGGGGCAGCTGCAGCGCCACAACACAGGGGTTCGTCCACGCTGAATGGCGTGGTGCTGGGTCCGGACGATAAGCCGGTGGCTCACGCGAGCGTTTCGTATCAATCGTCAGGCGGCAACGCGCCGCACGCTGTGCATACGGACGCGCAGGGCCGTTTTACGATTTCCGGCCTGCGAGCAGACAGTTATGACGTCCGGGCGTCCGGAAAGGGCGTTTCCTCAGAGTGGGAGAGAAACATCCCGTTGCGGGCCCGGCAAACCAAGACCGTGACGCTGCGTTTGATTTATGCAAAAGAAATTCCCAAGGCGTACGTGAAGAGCAAGCCAAAGCAGTAGGCCGAGGCTCCCAAGTTAAGTCCGGGCACTGAAACGCGACTCCTCTATTGATACAAAAGCTGGGCAAGCTCGTACAAGTCGGAATCGGAAACATCCGAGACGGCGCAATACTCCATCCCCTGCCGGCGCCAGTGGCGCCACTGATACCCTTGCCGAAGGCCGGGCGGATGAATCGGAGTGTCCGGCTCCCTGGTAGGCAGAACAAAAACATTAATGAAGTGCTTGCGACGGGAATAGACGAGCGCCGCGACGTTCTGCCCGCCGAGAACATCCAAGCGGCCACCGACCAGGGAAAAACCCTCATCCGCAAAATCCTTTACCGGGGGGACGAACGCAAGCTTGCCGTCGAACCAAGGCTTGACGGTGTGATTGTCGGTGGAAGCAACGTCGGTGAGATGCCCAGGTTGCAACGAACGAACATGGGCGTCAATGATCTCGGCAGCGGTGAAAGGGGCGCTAGCTGCGCTATCCCTGGCGGGACGTAGCCAGGCAAACCAGAAAACAGAAGCGACGAGCAGAATGGAGGCGGCAACGGCAAGCCAACGCCATGCGGGAATGCGAATGGCACCGGGGGGAGCCGTCGCGGCATCAAGACCGGCACGGATTTTCTTGCGAAGACCAACGGGAGCGCTTTCGTAAAGACCGCTGCGCTGAAGCGACGAGCGCAGCGATTCCTCCGCCCCAAGGGCGGTAGTGCATTCGCGGCAGGACTCGAGGTGGCGCTCAAATTCCGCGGCGCCCGTGGCGTCCAGTTCGCCATCCAGGTAGCCGTGGAGGGCCGTGCGAGTAAAATCACAGCTCACGGGAGGCCTCCTGGGGAGAAGCGTGCGTGAGCTCGCGCTGGAGACGCTGGCGGGCGCGGGCAAGGGCAGACATGACGGTGCCGATCGGAATGGCAGTGATGGCGGCAATCTCCTTGTAAGAACAGCCTTCGAGTTCGCGAAGGACTAAAACTTCGCGGAAACGCGGAGGGAGCGTTTCGAGGGCGCGCGTTAGGCGTTCGCGATTATCTCCAGCGATGGCCAGAGCTTCGGGCGAGGTGCTGGGCTGAGGATGCAGTTCTTCGTCGAATTCGGTCATGAGTTCCACAGGGCGATTTTTCTCCAACCAGGTGTAACAAGTGTTGCGCACAATCTGCAAAAGCCAGGCGCGCGCATCGCCACCGTGGAATCCACGGAAAAAACGGTAGGCGCGGAGCATGGCCTCCTGAGCAACGTCTTCGCAGTCAGCGCGGCTTTTGAGGATCCACCGCGCGAGATTGAAGGCGGCATCGAGGTGCGGCAGAACGAGCTGTTCGAAGCGCGCCCGGTCCTGCGCATCCAACACGTCCGAGCCTTTCCCCTGGTCAGAGCCACTCATGGATAGGAACCGCCTGGGTGAGCATTTTATTCCCAAACCTCCCTTCGATGTGACTAATAAAGCAAAAGATTCGTGAGCAGCCAAGCCGGGAATAATTAGCGGGCCCCCGTGGTCTGCACAAACGAAACACGTCCCATATGCGGCGCGGGCTCCCTGGACTCTCTCACCCGCGCCGCCCTCCCAAGCAAATTGGCAGGAAAGGGCGACCGCGAATGGTAACGGATACGGGTGTCTTCAAATGCCCAGGAGGAAAAACGATGGCGGGTACGGCGAAAGACGAAATCCAGTACGACCACAATCACGACGGGATCGACCGGCGCGGATTTCTGAAGTGCATGGCTTGGGCGGGCACAGGGGCTCTTTGTGTGATGAGCGGGGGCGTGCTGAAGTCGTACAGCCTCAGCCGGCTGCCGGAGATGAGTTCGAAGGAAACGATGGGCGAGTTGAGCTTTGTGCAGATCAGCGACAGCCACATGGGTTTCAATAAGCCGGCGAACCCAGACGTTGCAGGAACTCTGAAAGCCGCGGTGGTCAAGATCAACGCCCTATCAGCGGCGCCGGAATTCATGCTGCACACGGGGGACATCAGCCATCTCTCGAAGCCAGAGGAATTCGATACCGTTGACCAGATTCTGAAGAGTGCAAAGCCTCAGGATGTTTTCTATGTGCCCGGTGAGCATGACGTGCTGAACGACGATGGGAAGCAGTTCCTCGAACGCTATGGAAAAGGGAGCAAGGGCGGCGGTTGGTACAGTTTTGACAAGAAAGGCGCGCACTTTATTGGCCTCGTGAATGTGATGAATCTGAAGGCCGGAGGACTTGGCACGCTGGGCCACGAACAGCTCGAATGGCTGGAAGACGACGTAAAGCACTTGAAACACAGCACGCCTGTTGTGGTATTCGCGCACATTCCGCTGTGGTCGGTGTATCCGGAGTGGGGATGGGGTACGGAAGACAGCGCGCAGGCGCTGGCCTACCTGAAGAAGTTCGGCTCGGTGACGGTGCTCAACGGGCACATTCATCAGACGATGCAAAAGGTCGAAGGCAACGTCACGTTCCATACGGCGGCGTCGACGGCGTTTCCGCAACCGCAACCGGGCAAGGCGGATTCGCCAGGACCTATGAAAGTACCGGCGGAGCAACTCAAGAGCGTACTTGGAATCACGGATGTGAATTACGTTCAGGGGCAGCACGCGCTGGCGGTCGTCGATTCGACGCTTGCGTGAACGGAATGACCCAAAACTAAGAAACCAGTCAGACAACAAATCAATGGAAAGGAAGAGAAACATGAGGAGAAGTGTGTCTATTGCAGTTCTAACTATGACGCTGGTGGTCGGGCTGGGAGCGATCGGCATCGGCCAGAGGAGCGTTCTAGCAAGCGCTCAACAGAAAGCGGAAACGACAGAAGTGAAGATCGATAACTTCAGCTTTGGTCCGGGGACGCTGACCGTTCCCGCGGGTACGACCGTAACGTGGACCAATCGCGATGACATTCCGCATACCGTGGTCAGCACAGACGGGGTCTTCAAATCCAAGGTGCTCGACACGGACGAGAAGTTTTCCTTCACCTTCAGCAAAACGGGAACGTATCCGTACTTTTGCTCGATTCATCCGAAGATGACCGGCAAAGTCATCGTGCAGTGAACTGGGAGAAACCTTGCACCCTTTCGACATCAAAGCGGCGCTGCTCGCGAAACACGCGCAACACGTGGTCTTGATTCATTTTCCGATCGCCTTGTTCATCGTGGGCGTGGCGTTTGATTTTGCGGCGCAGTGGACGAAGCGCCAAATTCTGGCCGCGGCAGCCTATTGCAATTTGCTGGCTGCGGCAGTCGTCACGGTGCCGGTCTTGATCACAGGAATTCTCGCGTGGCAGTGGCAACTCGAAGGGCAACGGCTCAAAGGCATTCTCTTGATGCATTTGATCCTTGGGTGCGCTTCCGGCCTGCTGATCTGGATGGTGTTTTTTGTCCACCTGAGAGCGCGGGGGAGCCATGGAAGAGTTCTGCCTGGTTACCGCTTGCCCATCGAGGCGATCACGGTTGCGCTTGTGACACTGACGGGCCACCTCGGAGGGTTCCTGAGCGGCGTGAATGGACCAGGCTAAGTCGCCGGAAATACTATAGAAGCGGAGTAGAATGGCAATGAAACTGTTGTGCGGATTGATGGCCCTGGCCTGCGTGCCAGCGGGTCTAGCAGAAAATCGCGCGACACTTCCCAAAGAAAGGTTGCCGAGTTCGTGGCCGAGAAGTTAGATGTTACAACGCTTCCCGCCTCCATTCGGCCGAAACCGGAGAAGAGAAAGAAGACGTTCGGCGATTATGGCTACATGACCCAATTCGTCGACGAGAGCCAAATACACGCCGAAGCGACGCCGGGCGGGACGCAAATTAATATCAGGATACTGGAAGAAGAGACGTCCGAAATTTACGTTTGCGTTGAAGGTGAGGGCCGAATGGAGAGCGGCCGTGTCCAGCGAGTGTTTCTGCTGAAACTGAAAAACGCGAACGGACTCTTGAAGGGTAGAGAGTCCTGGAAGGAATTCGACGGCTGTCCGGTGATTGGCGGGGCCGACGGTGATTCTCCATCAGAGTACTAAGACTCGTCCTGAGGATCACAATTCCCACTCGAGCTGTCTTAAGCATCGACGGAACGACTAGCCCGGAGTAGCTCCCTTGAGCAAGAGTTTCCTAGGAACGGCGGCTCCCACTTATGCCGAACTGACTCTGGTCCTTGAAATTGCCATGGGCGTGGGACTGCTCATTGGAGCTCAACTCGCGCGCCTGCGACGCTATCGGTGGCACGCATGGTGCCAGTCATTGATCGTGCTTCTCAATCTTGTCTTGATCGCTCTGACGATGATTCCTGCGTTTCATCGCCAGGTACTCCCCAAACTCCCAAGCCGGATCGGAAAGCGCTACTACGCGCTCGCCGCAACGCATGCGGCGTTGGGCGGCGTTGCCGAGTTCGGAGGAATGTATATCTTGCTGGCAGCGGGAACGGAGATCCTTCCGAAGAAGGTCCGGATCAAACGCTACAAATTCTGGATGCGAAGTGTTCTTGTGGTTTGGTGGATGGTTCTTTTCCTCGGAATTGCAACCTACGCTCGCTGGTATATGATTTGGCGGTGAAAGATCAATTCCCAGGATAGGCCTCAAATCGCTGCTGGAAAGCTCCGAGGCTGGATTAGTACTATTAGCGGTTTTGGCTAAAACCCGCTTGCATCATATCCTTCTATCTTACTGATAGTTGGATGTTTATCTCCGGCGTTGAGTTTGGTTTTTGGCTCTAAGTAGCCTTGATGTACTACTACTCAGGTACCCCATCGAGTGGCTCCAGTGACCCATTGAGGCTCCCGCTCCAGGTGCGTAGTCTCCTAAGAACGGGTTGGGGGCCGCGCGGGGACAGCGACTTCGCAAGGAGTCGTGTGCGAGCTACCCAACCCGCCAAGTTTCGGTTTCCTGCTTCCCTCAAGCCACGGCATGTGATTTGGAGGGCCTGCAACCAGGCCCTCCTTTCTTTTAAGTTCGCCGGTATGGAACTTGCATTCTAGAGGCGCCGTGGATACGCATATTTCCGTGAGCCTTCGTGGAATGAATTACTTGAGAGGACTTGTGTTGCTGCGATCTGAAGGATTCGCGCGACAGGTGAAATCCATAGACAGCATTGCTGCGAAACTGATCTTTGTGGTGATGCTGGGCTTGATCCCGATGTCTACGAAGGTCGTGCAAGCCGGGGAACCCCCCATCCCAAAATTGAAAACGGAAACTGAGGCAGCGTTTGAGCGCTACGTAAAACTGACGGAAGCACGAAATGAAGGTGAATTGAAGCGCGGCACTGGCCTGCTGTGGGTGGATGGACTCCCACCGGATCAACGGACAGCGGCCTACGCGGCGCTCAAACGTGGCGAAGTAGAGATGCAGAAACTGGAAATCCTCGATAACGGTAAGCCCATCGCTTGTCCGGGCGGCATGATTCATCACTGGAGCGGCGTGGTTTTCATTCCGGGAGCGAAACTCGAGGATGTCCTGGGCGTGCTCGAAAATTACGACAAGCACTCCGTTTATTACGCGCCGGACGTCGAGCGATCGAAAATCGAATCGCGAAACGGCGATCATTTCAAGGTCTTTCTGCGGTTTCGGTGGCACAAAGTGATCACCGCGGTGTTGAACGCTGAGCATGAAGTGCAGTACTTCCACGATGGGCCGAGCAAGGCACACAGCCGCAGTTCAGCGGTGCGCATTGCAGAAGTCGAAAACGCAGGGAAGAGCGATGAACGGGAAAAACCGCCTGGAGATGATGGCGGGTTCCTGTGGCGGATGGAAACGTGGTGGCGGATGGAAGAGCGCGACGGCGGAGTCTACGTGCAAAGCGAGGCGGCTTCGCTGACAAGAGACATTCCCACAGGGGTTGGCTGGATGATCAATCCCTTTGTGACGGGCATCCCGAAGGAAGCGCTGACGTTCACGCTGGAAGCTACGCGAAAAACAGTTGAAGCCCAGCGCTCCAGGCGCTGATCTCAGGTTGTGTACTATGGCTTCCGCGCGGAAGGCACGGCTTTTTTGCTGGCAGCATCTTTCAACAGGTCCCAGACGCCAGCGGCATTCGCGTCCCAGGTCCATTGGATGGCAGCCTTCGCGGCCGCTGAACCGACATTGTCTCGCAAGACTTCATCCGCATAAAGCCGGCCGAGCAACTTCGCGAGAGCCTGGAAATCCTCTGACCGCCTGAGAATGAAGCCGTCCATTCCGTCGTGAATCAGTTCGGCAACGCCGGCATCCATGGAGGTAATGACAGGCAGGCCACAAGCCATGGCTTCCGCAACAGGCAAAGCGAAGGAATCTTCCCGGCTTGGACTGACGTAGAGATCAGCGGCCGAATAGAAATCCAGAACATCTTCGCGAGATGGCTCAAAACGGCAGCGCTCCGATATGCCCAGAGCGTTTGCCGTCTCAAGGAAAAAATCAGGGGAATCATCCCCAGCCGCAATCACGAGAATGGGGAGTTCTCGAAGGGCGCCGACGGCACGAAGAACGGTTTCAAGTCCTTTGACGCGCCAATCGTTTCCAATCAGGAGCAGCACAAGATCAGCTTTCTGAATTTTCCGCCTCAGGCGGGCTTCGTGACGTAGTGCGAGGCGTGCAGAAGGCGAAAACCGCGCCGTATCAACACCGTTGGGTATGACGCGCACATCTCGACGATGAAAGTAATCGTTTAGGAGAGTGGCTGTGCGTTGCGAAACGGCCGCGAGAGAAACTGCGGGGTCCGCATAGATGCGGCGTTCCAATCGCGCAAGAAGAGTGTAATAAGCGCGACGATGAAGCCTTCGAAGAAAACCGGGCTTTGCCAAATCGTGGACTTCTTCGTTGGCAAGTTCCTGGAGGCGACGAAAGAGCGCGTGGACAATAATGACATCGGCATCCAAACAGTTAATTCCGGGCGAAACAACAACGTCGAAACGGAGTCCGTGGACCCAGCGGCCCCATGCGCGACAGATGGAATTCAGGATTAACCAGGCGGGAAATTGCAGGAGATGAGGACCGGGAATGGAGGGAACTTTATGCCAGATGATCGCGCCGGATTCCTGCGCGCGTGGGACACGGGGTTGAACTACGGCAAGGCCATCAACGCGCTGGGCGTAGAGATGAATCTCGGAATGCTCGTCGCTTGCGAGGCGCCCCAGCAATTCGGCAAGGGCGCGCTCCGTCCCATGACGGCGGTCAACGAAGGGTGAAACCACTGCTAGGCGCAAGTCAGCGCATCCAGGGAATGAACCGTGGAAGTTGAGGGGCGGGGGTGTACTGCGCAGAAGCAGCCAGACTGGGCAATCGGAAGAGAATGCCTAGGAGAAGCCAAAGATAAGCGTTCAAGACGAAATCCTGGTAGGGCTGCATCCCGGTAAACGTCATGGGGAAAAGGAGAAGTCCCGCGTACCAGAAAATAACAAACGCGACTGGAAACCAAAATGAACCTCTCAGCTTTTTTACGACTCGCCACGCCGCAAACAGGATCGCGAAACTCATGACAAACCAGAGTATGAGACCTCCCGCGCCCATCTCAAGAACAATTGTGCCGAAGCCACTTTCCACGCCCGCCGCTGGAGGTTTTACATGGAAGAAACGCGCGACATACTGCGTACCAAGGGATTGCGTGCCAATACCATATCCATAAGGCCAGCGCTCGAAACCGAACGCCCCGAGGAAATTGGTCAACGGATAATCCCAAGTCCGGTTTTGAAGCTGGCTGTTGCTGCTGCCGGGCGAAAGAGTCTCGGTATAAAACGCAACGCGTGAGAGGAGCGCCTCGGGAAAAGCAAAAAACAGCAATCCAATACCCATGGAAATACCGAGGGCGGCGCGCTGCAAGATACGGAAAACGCGCATCACCTCACGCTGGCGCCAGGGGGCCCCCCAAACGAAGGCCACGGCGAAAACCAACACGCTTCCGGCGCCCCACAGCAGAACGCCTCGCGCAGCGCCCAAAACGATCGCGCTGGAAACGAGCGCCAGCGCGAAGAAAGCTAGGTGCCTTCCCTTCTTGTGACGCAGCAGAAGATAACCTATGAAACCAACGACCATGAGCAGGGAAACGAGCATGAAGTCGCCGAAGCGCCCGGTACTGACGAACACGGAGGTCGGGCGATAGGACCTCAGACCGGAGATCGGCGAAACACGATAATTCGTGCTCAGTTCGCGAATTTCCTCGGCAGGCCGCGCGGGATTCAAAAACGTGTGTCCCAGGATGGATTGCGCAATCCCTAGGGAGGCGATGATCATGACGAGGATAATGTTCACGAAGAAAAAACGGCGCAACTGTTCTTCGGAATTGAGCAGGGCGTATCCCACAAAGAGCAGCGGAACATAGTAGAAAAAGAGTTTAAAGCCCAGAATACCGAATACCAAACTGGGAGAGGCAAGATTAAACATCTGCAGCACTCCAAACCAAACAAAAAGAAGAAGCGGCACCAGGAAAGGAGGCCGGAAGACAGCGGCTTCTTTCCGGCGGTAGGCGGCGAAAAAGGAAAGATAGACGACAGCGACGAGAACGTCCTTGGCGAAATAGATCGCCATATTGTTCCCGAGGTATTTCCTAGCAAAATCCTCGAACAAGAGCCATGCCAGGAAGAAATAGACACCGTTGCGCCAGCTATTGAGCATGGCCACGACGAAAGCGGAACCGATGAATAGCAGGGCGACGTAGGCAAGGCCGTTCATATCGCCGGTGACGACATAACCTGCGGCCTTATAGGCGGTGGCAATAAACAACCCTATGAAGCCGAGAAGGGGAAGCGGTCTCCGGAGTTGATCCCCAGCCATCGCTCGCTGAGCAAGATTCATAGTATCGCCGCCGGGAGTAGCCCAGATGTGTGGCAAATACAGCACTTAGACAGGGGCGCTGTCGGATCTGTTGCAATGGCAGGGCTTAGGGGCGAATTCTCGGAGGTGTGGCAGGGAAAGGACTTAACGGAGAAGAAGTAAGGAAGTAAGGACGTAACGAGGCAAGGAAAAGACTTAGAGCGAGAATGCCCCTCCCCCCTCACCTTTTTGAAAAGATTTGATTCTAAAAGGTTTAGAGGGTGGGGGTCGGCAAAAGATATGACTTCACGGGACTTAGGGTTTATGGGACAGAAAATAGAAGCTAGGCAGGAGAAAGGGAAATGAGTTCGGCGAGGATGGAGCTTGGCAAACACGACGAAATATAGCATGGAAATTAGTTTTGGCTAAGCGTTTTGCAGTGAATGGCCGAAATTGAGGATTGAACTGTCATTTCAGAGGGTTGAAGTGCACCAACGCCTTCAACTAATCAGGCCCCGTCTTGCAGTCAACTCAGCGTCGCCTTCCTCAACGTTGTAGCTCGTGGGGTGTCCCGCCACATGGGTCATCCATTTTAGCGCCCTTCCAGAGCCAGCATGGGTGAGCGAACGGCCTTCCTACTAAGGCTCTTGCATAGTAATTATAGAGTACTCATGTAATACTCATAGGCGAATTTAAACAGTTGACAACATACGGGCGCGGTGTTAAGAACCCCCTCGTATGGCCCTTAAGCGCAAGCCCTCTTACCCCGTAGATGCGCTGTGTGTCGCGGAAGCTTGCCGGGGTGTAAGGACCGACCTCCTGTGCTCATGCAAACAGTGGGCGGAACACTACGCAGTCCCACTAGATGTCGTCTTTGCGATCGTCGCCGACCAATTCATCTTTGAGCGAAGTGGAATCCCACGGCTGGAAGCGGAGTACTTCGCGCAGATGGCGAACGACATGCTCACGGAAGAACTCATCGGATTTTTACAAAGAGACCAAGGCTAGGCTAGTGGCCAAGCTAGCAGAAACCGAGACCAGACTAGCAAGCTTGTGTGCCACTCCTAATGGGAATCTCGCGGACCACAAATGAGCCCTTGGACTCGGAGTAATCCACGGGCAAGAAAGATAATGGCTTAAAGTCATCGTGGAGTTGGAAGGAGAACATGCAATCGCTTGAATGGCGCCCACTGACCCTTGATGAAGCCTGTATACAGCATATCCGGCTGATGATTGATTTCTGCGGAGGGAATCGAAAGCGCGCTGCTCAGATGCTCGGAATCGGTCGTACTTCCTTATATCGTTACCTGAAAAAAGGCAAGAAGGTGAGTGGCCCTGCACCGCTTCTAGCGGAGCGCCAGATTCACCTTCGACGTTGCGGCGATCGGTAACGAGGGAGCTAGGCAGAGCTTTAGATTGTGACCGCAGCCTGGAAACCATTTCGGCGGAAGGAGGGGTTTTTCACGCCTCGGGGCCACAACCCAGGCTTGTCCTCTTGCGCGCGCCGCCCGCCGGAACTGAGCCTGCCCAAACATCACGGTCGAGGAGGAAGTGAGCGACACGGATTTCGACTGCGATGCGAGGCTGTAGTTGTGAACAATGTCTGGAACACTGATCGCAGCGTCGATGCCAGGCATTAGCGCGTCGCAGGCAATCCGCCATGGGCGGGAGTCCCAGTTGACGTCGGGGCAGTGCACGGAACTGGCTATGTGCAAAGCCGTTTCGATTCCGAATCCGACGCTGCTCAAGGCAATGATGTCACCGTTCCCTGGGTGCTTACCAATGATCGGATTTGTTTCGATGCATCCCGCGCACCGCGAGCGTGCGAGCGCAGTGCTGTGTGCATCCGCGAACCGAATCCCGGCGATGGCAGCTTCACCCACCCACCACTTCCAGTCTGTATACCAGTGTCTCGGCTTGTCATTCCACCTGTGTTGCGCTTGTGCCCCTCCGTTCGTGAGTAAGAGAACGACTAGCAGTGTTCCGAGGCGGCTGCGTGGTGTCATGGTATCCTCGACTGCAAATTTACTTCCGGTTGATGTGGGCAGCGGCCGTGGGCGGATCGGTTTTTGGATTCGAAGTCAATTTGTTTGTTTTCAGCGACCGGCAGGTTAGTGGATTCTCAAAACGCTGGGTCCGGATAGGTGACGGTTGGACAAATTCCGCATACGAGGATTCCAGAATGGAACTCACTCCCACTTTAGGTTAGGTTTTGTATCGGGAATAGCGCTTGGTTCTGACTAGGCGCTTTTCTCATTGATCGCAGGTAGGATTCATGACGGCTTGAGAACTAGAACGTGGTTATCGCTCAAAAGAGCGGTGCCGGAGAAGCATGAGAGAGCAGTCGAAGCGTCCAGGCGATGGGCTTCCTCGTGAGTTGGTAGCCGTTGGGTGAAAGACCATGTGCTCGCTTAGCTGCAAGCCAGCCCGCAAAAGGAATTGGCGAGTAACGCCGCAGAACTCGGTCGGTGACAAACTCTTGAAGTCCGCTGTTGGTCGTCGTTCGAATCATCAAGTTTTTTGCGTAGGTTGCACCGCGAAATATAGGCGTGCGTGAGCCTCTATCATACGGCTCCTATTGCAAAAATCGATTGCGCGCTGTCGGGCGCGTTGACCAAGGGAGGCAGCGAACAAAGGATCGTCGACAACGCGGGAGAGCGCAGCGGCAAGGTCTGCCGGGTTGTCCGCGCAGAATATTAGTCCGGCGTCGCCTAGTACTTCCTTAAAAGCCCCCAGGTCTGAGGCCACGACCGGCAAAGCGCGAAGCATATTTTCAACGACAACCAAGCCGAAGACTTCCCCGCCAAGCGAGGGAACGGCCACTACGGTGGCCTGCGCGAGTGCCGTTTCGAGCTGCGCTCCGTTAAGACGGCCGACAAACCGAACCTTAGCCGGAAAGGCGGGGTCTTGCGCCAACTTTTCGAGGCCTGCGCGCTCTGGACCGTCGCCGATAATTAATAATTCAAAGCGACGGTTTTGCTCGGTCAGGATTTTCGCAGCCCTAAACAAAAGGGGCACGCCCTTGGTGGTCACCAGTCGACCGATGAAAGCAATGACTGGTGGGCTGGATTTCGGTGCGGGAAGAAGAATCGCGTGTGCGGCGTCGAGCCCATGAGGTATGTGGGTGACGCGCGGAAGATCTAGTACCTCGCCAAGCCATTGCGTGGGGGTAATATTGGCTGAGGCGCGGGCGCAAAGGAGTCGACGAGCGAACGTGAGCAGCCAGAGTTTCCCAGAAGCAACCCAGCCTTGCGCGGCATTACAGCGCAGGCATTTTGAGTGACGATTGGCCATGAAATGACCTGGACAGGGTACGCCCGGAGGATCGATGAGGAGCTGGCCGTTCGGACAAATCGTCTGGAAACCGTGATGCTCAACGACGACCGGCTTTCCTGCCAGCAAAGCTAGGGACAGAGGTGCGATCGTCGGGCCAGCGAGGTGAACGACATCGCACGAGCGGATAAAGCGCCAGAGCCGAAGGAAGCCCGGCTGGCGGACCACGGTGAAAGGAAGTGCGTTGTCGTCGTGATTTAGCGCGGGGGTTTGCGTCACCAGGGTGATTTCGATCTCGGGAGCACCGTTGGAGAGGCGTAGCTCTGAGAGCCCGCTGGCCAAGGATTGAACGATGTTCTCCACGCCGCCGATACTAGGGCCGAAAAAGTGAGAGTAGATGAGCAGCTTCATCTCTTTTTTGGCTCTGGGGAGACACCGGGATGTGTTGGAGGGACGATGGCGATGGCAGCCGTGCAGATGCGACGGATCCGCGTTACCGCAGTTTGTACCGAATCCACGGTCGCCGTGACATTTTCTTGTGGCCCGCGTGTCTCCATTTGCTTACGAGAGGCACTGGCAAGACCCGATAACCACATGGGGCTGGCATGGGCGCGTTGAAGGATGGCGGCTAGCGCATCGGTGTTCCCGAACGGGTAGATGAGCTCGGGACATAGGGGAGCGACGAGGTCACGGCCTGCTCCGACACGATCGCTGACAATGACCGCACAGCCGCAGCACATGGCTTCATTTACCACAACGCCGAAGGGCTCAAATTCGGAAGGCAACACTAGAAGGTCGGCGGCAGTGTAAACGGCGGGAAGCTGCGTTTGGTTGAGGAACCCGAGGAACCGGACGCGGTAGGCTACGCCTAGGCTGGCTGCTTCGGACTCAAGCTGGGGAAGTAGAGGGCCTGCGCCGGCAAAAACGAGGATGGCGTTTGAAAGATTTGCTTTTGCAAAGGCGCGGAGAAGATCGAGCGGCCGCTTCCAGGGCTGCAACTTGGCGGAGAAGAGAATTACAAGCGTGTCGGGCGCGGCGCCCCAGCCAGCGCGAACAGCGGGGCGATCGACGAGCTTCGATTGCTGCATCCACCAATCGTTATCAACGACGAAGGGTGTCAACGTGACGCGCTCCTGGGGGATTCCTAGTGAGCGCATTAGATCGACACCACTCGCGGATGGAACGATCACTTGATCAGCGAGGCGGAAGAGCCGAGGCCATAAAAACTTCTTCGCCTTGGACTTCCAGGCGCGTTGGTCTCTGGGAGCTAAGGAAACAGCATCGGTGCCAAAAATGAAAGCAGCGTTGGAGAGTTTGGCAGCGGCGAGAGCGACCCAAAAGCTGGCGCGAACGTAACCAACGTAGGAAACAACCGCGTCATAATTGCCGCTGCGGATGAGTTTCCAGAGACTCGGATTGAACAGGCCGAAGAACGATTCCGCGCCGGAGCCGCGATTCAGGACATGCGTCCAGGAGTAGCCGTCGAGAAGAGGCACGTCCCATTGAATACTCGCGCCAAATTCCGGGTCGTGACCAGCTTCCGCACCTCGAAGAGTGCAATACGCAACATGGAGATCCAGGGAGGACTGTTTAGCCATGCGGCGGAAAAGCGGCGCCTGGTATTGCACGGGATGGGAAGCGACAAACAGAATGCGGTACCGGCGCTCAGGCATGGCGGGCACCTACTTTTTTGGCGTGATGCGCGGCAGGCTTGAGGAAGTCGGTCGGATTCAACGAGATGCCCCGCCGCGAAGTATAACCCGTTTCCCGAGGTGGGCGCGTGTGCTAAACTACCGTGGGTCCGCAGGGGTTTGCGGTTCACCGTAAGTCTCCGCACCGGTGTCTTTTTATAGGCGACCGTAGTCGGCCGCCGTCGTCCGAAGCCGCTATGCGGCGCAAAAATTCCTATTTCGATGATCGCGGTGGGCCGCGGTCACGTGAAACAAATGAGGATGTGTCATGTCCGGACATTCAAAATGGGCCACAATTAAGCACAAGAAAGCGGCCACCGACGCGAAGCGCGGCCGCGCTTTCACGCGAATCATCCGAGAAATTACCATTGCGGCGCGGATCGGCGGCGGCGAGCCAAACTCCAACCCGCGCTTGCGAACGGCGATTTTGGCGGCAAAGAACGAAAACATGCCGAATGAGAACATCGAGCGCGCGATTCTTCGCGGCACCGGCCAACTGGAAGGCGAGCAGTACGAGGAAGCTACGTTTGAAGGCTACGGCCCGGGCGGCGTAGGCATGCTGATTCAGGTCGTAACCACGAACCGCAACCGCATCGTCGGCGAGTTTCGCCACCTGATGAGCAAGAACGGGGGCAACTTGGCCGAAGCCGGCGCCGTGGGATGGATGTTCCACCGCAAGGGCGAGATCTCTGTGCCCAAGGAAGCGGCCAGCGAAGACAAGCTGCTGGATCTCGTGCTGGAAGCGGGCGCCGAAGACCTGAAGGACGATGGCTCCTCATGGTACATCGTGACTCCGCCGGATGCACTCGAAAAGGTCAAGGAAGCATTGACCAAGGCGGGGATCACGGCCACGTCCGCGGAAATAGCGATGGTCCCGCAGAACTACATTAAGCTGACCGGCCCGCAGGCCACGCAAATGGTGCGTTTAGTCGAGGCTCTTGAAGAACACGACGACGTGCAACACGTTTACGCAAACTTCGACATCGACGAATCCGAAATCCAAGCGGCTGTCGGCGCGAACTAGACTTTCTTTCTACTGAGGCCGCTGCGGTGCTGTGGCCTTTTCCCTTTACAGCGAAATACTCACAAAAGGTTGGCGAGAGTCGCGCGTTCGCCGTAGACTTGGTGCCATGGGTGAAGCGACCTTCACTGGGATAAGCAGCGGAAAGAACGGCTGGATGCGCGTGCTTGGAGTTGATCCCGCGGCTGCGGGACCGACCGGCTTCGGGATCGTCGAGAGCGACGGGCGCCGCTGCCGAATGCTCCATTATGGGGCATTGAAGGTGACTCCCAAGCGGCAGAGAGAATGTGCGAGCGCAGCGCTTCAGGATGTGCATGCTCGCGTTTGCAGGCTGATTGAGCAGTTTTCTCCGGATGCCATGGCCATCGAGAGCGTGTTCACCGCGTTGAATATGCGTACGGCACTGAAGCTGTCCGAGGTGCGCGGCGTGATCTTGCTTGCCGCTGCGCAGCACGGCGTTGTGGTCCATAGCTATGCCCCTCGCGAAGTGAAGGCTTCCGTTGCTGGCCACGGCCACGCCGACAAACGCCAGATGCAACTGATGGTGCGTGCCTTGCTCTCAATGAACGAGACACCCGAACCCTCGGACGCCGCAGACGCCCTGGCCGTGGCGCTTTGCCATTTGCAGAAGGAACAAGCTCGGCGGCGGTTTGGGCTGCGGGATGAAGACTTATCTCTCAAGCTGCGGTCCGCGGCGCGATCTGCCGGATTGTCGGCCGAAATTCGGCCGAGCCGCGCAACGCGTGGCGTGTTGCCGCGCATCGTATCGACGCGTTGACCGCTTTGCGGGCACGCATGACATGGACCGCTTGGCGGTCACACAGGACATTGATCGCTCTGCGGCCACGAAGAACCATGAAGACTTCGCTGCTCCGTTTCTTTCTGGTGATTGCCGCCGCTCTGGCGGCATGTGCGGCGCTCTCCGCCACTGCGCCTTCCGGCGCCAAGCTGACCTTTCGGCGCGTCTTCAAAGGAAGCTCGCCCGAATTCATCGAAATCACCGTGCGGGAAGATTCGGATACTGCTGCGTATGAAATCCGCCAGTTGGACGAAGATCCGGGCGCGTTGCCTTTTCAAGTGAGCGCGGCGTGGCGCACGAAGATGTTCGATCTGGCGGCGCAACTCAAGCATTTCCAGGGGCAGGATCTGGACGTGCATCGCAAAATCGCTAATCTCGGTGAGAAAACCTTTCGATGGGAATCCCGCAGCGAAGTGCATGAGGCGAAATTCAATTACACACTGAATTCAGCGGCGGCTCAGCTCCTGCAGATCTTTGAAGGGCTGGCACGACAGCAGGAACACGTGGACTTGATTACACGCCGCATGAAGTACGACCGGTTGGGAATCAATGACGCCTTGCTGCAGTTTGAATCCGACCTCAACCGCAGCCTTATGCCGGAACCGCAGCGCGTTCTGCCCATGCTCGACCAGATCGCGGGCGATTCGCGGTTTGTCGACATCGCGAGGCAGCGCGCCCGCTCCCTCGCCGAACGCATCCGCCACCAGGGCTGAAAGATTGTTGAGATTTATTTTGGGCAGCATGCGCGATATGGCTAAGGCGATAAATAAGGAATTCTGCGATGGATCGTCTGCAATGGAACGATTTCGGTGGCAATGCGGCAGCGATTAAGAACGCACGCGGCCTCCGTTTTTTTCCCCGCAGGACAATAGTTCTTCTTGCGGCCATTCTCTTCGCGCACAGTGGGATCGGTTTTGCCCAGAAAAAGCAGAAACTCGATAAGAATTTTCGCGATTGGCTGGAGCGGGACGTCGCTTACATCATCACCAAAGACGAACGAGACGCCTTTCTGAAGCTAACAAGTGACGAGGCCCGTGAAAAGTTCATCGAGACGTTTTGGGAAATCCGCAATCCCTCTCCGGGCTCGCCCACCAACACTTTCAAGGATGAGGTTTACCAGCGCATCGCTTTTGCCGATGCGCGTTTCGGCGTCGGTTCCGGTGTAGAAGGCTGGCGCACCGACCGGGGCCTCACCTACATTACGCTGGGCCCTCCGCAACAAAAACAGGTTTACCGTAACTCCGCCAATCTCTATCCCATGGAAATCTGGTTTTACAGCGGCGCCAATCCCGCGCTGCCGCCCTTCTTCTACGTCATGTTTTATCAGCGCGAAGGCAGCGGCGATTACCGCTTTTATAGCCCATATACCGATGGCCCGGACAAGCTGGCTACCGGCGTGGAGGCCATCAACTCGCGTTCGGCCGCGCTGCGGATGATTCGAGATTCTGCGGGCCCGGAGGTCGCACGGGTTTCGCTTTCGCTTCTGCCTGATGAACCCGTCGATGAGACCACAGGAATCGTGAGCCTGGAATCCGACATCCTGCTGAACAGCATCAAGAATCTCGCCAATCTGCCGGTGAACCGCGATGACATCCTCCGCCGGAGAGCCAATCGCGAGGCGGTAACATCCAGGTTGGTCCTTGAGGGGCGCAGTCTCGACATCGTCACTTTCCCGGCTCGCGATTCCCATGGATTGACGCGTCTCGATTATGCTCTCCGATTGCACAGTCCGAGCGACCTCAGCATGGCCGAGGAGAAAGATGGACGCTATTCCTACTCTGTGGAGGTCCGCGTTCGCGTTCTCAGCGCCGAGAACAAGCTTATCTTCACGCAGCAAAAAACGCTCGCGCATTCGATCACCACGAAACGCCTTGATGTCATCAAGGACAAAGTATTCGGTTACGAAGGGACCCTTCCTCTCCCGCCCGGCAAGTACCATCTCGAGTTTCAGTTCACGGATTGGTCCAAGAAAGCGGCCTTCCACACGGTTCGGGAAGTCTCAATCCCTGCGCTCGCAAGAGACTCTATAGTTGTGCCAGACGTGATGCCATTCTTGTCCGCTGAAAATGCTGATCCTGCCCTCGCTGATTTGCTGCCTTTTACCATCGGCGGCGTGCAATTTACCCCCATGCCCAGCAGCACGCCCACTCTCGTCCCGGGCGCCAACCTCCAGGTCGTCTACCAGATTTGGAGTCCGCCTTCGGATCCACGCGAGAATCTCGGGAAAAGACTGAACGTGGAATACGCCTTCGGCCGGCCTGCCGCTCCTGGCAGCGCTACCAAGGTTACGGATGAAATCAACCGGGAACAATTCGACGCGACAGGCTCCCTGGTAACCGGCAAGAAGCTCTCTCTCGATCAACAATCCAGCGGCAATTATATTTTGAACGTCACCGTGAATAATCCCGAGACGAAGCACAGCGGTTTCGGAACCATGAATTTCAAAGTGCTAGATGGCCCTTCCCAGCCGGAACCTTGGGATGTGCTTGAGCCGGGAATTGCTCAGGACGCGGAAAAGGGCATTCTCGACCAGCAAAGGGGTCTTTGCTATTGGGCCCTTGGCCAGTATGACGAGGCTCGCGTCTGGTTCCGGCGCGCCTTGCAACTGGATCATTCCAACGATGTCGCTCGGGCCCGCCTTGTGGACGCCTACTTTTCAAGGAAGGATTATGCCGCGGTTGTCAGCCTCTTTTCGGATGCGGGCGTAACGGAAACCACGGATTCTGAAACGCTGCTTCGCATCGCGACCAGTCTCCAGAAGCGCGGTGACACGTCCAAAGCCATCTCCGTGCTCGAAAGCGTCCTACCTTCCCACTCGGAGGAGGGCGCTCTCTATCTGGCCCTGGCCCAGTACTACACCGAAGCCGGGAACTCGAAGAAAGCAGCGGAACTGTCGCAAAGGGGCAAGTCGCTGCGAGGGGAAGCTCCAGTCAAGCCTTAAGTGATTTCTTCCGTTCCATTGGTCCAATCCATATTTTTGCATAATTATCCAAGAATCAGGAACCGATCATGTTTCGGCTCGTCAGACACTCATCTAATATAGTTCTAACTCGCTGAATTTTCGAATCTTAGCATTAGATAAATTACCTTCGATTTTGGCAGTTTTTATGCACAGTTTGTGAGAGGATGCCCGTGGATTTTGGGGAATCGATGGGCTCTTATAGACATTTCTGCCGTATCCGCTAGACGCAACAAGTTTTTCAATCGCTGAGATGTAACGAAGGGAGTTCGAGCTCTATGAGAAATAAATGGCTCGCGATCAGCATGGCTTTGACCTTTGGCACGGCCTTTTCACCCTCAGTCGATGCCCAAGACCAAGGGGCCGCGCGCGGTAATTTGGGCGGCATTGTTTATGACGCCTCCAAAGCTTCCGTTCCGGGGGCCCAAGTTACAATTACTGGTCCGATCGGAAGTCTCTCCCAATCAACGACGGATCAGGGATCCTTCCTCTTCTCCACCTTGATTCCCGGCATTTACTCCGTCAAAGTGCAGAAACCAGGCTTCAAGGTCGCCAGCGTAAAGAGCGCCGAAGTCCAGATTAATAAGACCACCAGCATCGAAGTCATTCTCGAAACGGGCCAAGTCTCTGAAACCGTGGAAGTCAGCGCCGCCACGGTCACGGTTGACACTTCCACTTCGGCGGTTACTGCGGACATCTCCGACACCTTCTTCCAAAACATTCCCGTGCAGCGGGGCGTTGCCAACCTGTTTTATCTGAGCCCGGGCGCGGTCGACGGTATTCAAACCGGCGGCAACAATCCGTCCATTTCTGGGTCCAGCGGACTCGAGAATTCCTATGTGGCTGACGGCGTTTCCATCAATGACCCCGCCTTCGGGGGTTTGGGCGTTTGGGCACGTTCTTACGGCGCGCTCGGCAGCGGCATCAACCAGTCTTTCGTCAAGGAAGTGCAGATCAAGACTGGCGGGTTTGAGCCGCAGTATGGGCACGCCAGCGGCGGCATCGTGCAGATTGTCACCAAATCCGGCAGCACCAAGACCCATGGCGAAGTCGGCGGCTACTTCCATCCCCTAGGGATGCAGACCACTCCGCTCAATGCGGACGACCCCCAGTTCGGCAGAGTAAATTTGTTTGGCCGCTATCTCGGCAATGCCAACTACGAAGGTGATGCCGAGCTTGGCGGTTACGTTCCCCTCGGAAAGTTGCGCGATCACCTCTTCTATTTTGGAAACTTCAATCCGAGCGTGAACAATCAGTATGTCGCACCGGCCGTTGGCTCAGGCCTTTTCACACTCTATAACGGTCAGTTGCAGCGCACGAAAACCTCCTACGACTATGCCGGCAAGCTGACCTTTAAGATTAACGACCGTCAGACCGTAGAATCCTCGGTTTTCGGTGACCCCTCGCACACCAATAATGTCCCATGGGCGACGCTGAATGCTGCGGACAAGACGGTAAGCTCCAAGTGGGACTTTGGCACGCGCAACTGGGCGGTACGTTATGACGGTGCACTTACCAATACCTGGCTGATCGACAGTGCGTTTACCTGGAGTTGGAACCACTTCAGCGAAACCCCTCTGGCTGACGTGACCCAAATCGTGGATGAGTCCGGTCTATTCAAGGTCGGGACGTTCAATGCTCAAGGGTTTGGCTTTCTCGAGCCATACGACTCCAACACCCGCAGCATTGCGCTCGATACATCGAAGACCTATCACTTCCTTGGACAGCACAGCTTTAGTATCGGCTACACTTGGCAGTTTCCCCTCTACGACGACACTACCTCGTACTCTGGAGGCAAATTTGCCATACCGTCCACAAATGCTTCGGGCGGAGATCCCGGGTATCAGAATGCAACAAACCCAACCGTAGCAGGGAAGATGACAAACGCCTCCTTGGTGCTAGAGGCCGCCAGTATCCTAGCCCCCGATCCAAATTTTCCAAACGATCCGACAAAGACGACTTGTACTCTCTGTCCCTACATGGGTAATACGCCGGTTGTCCTGGTGCAGTCCCGCGGCCGGTTTGATGGGGGGGTGACAAAGAGCAGCGGAAAGTATCACGCGGCTTACGTAAACGACTCCTGGGCTATGGGCAAACACGTGACTTTGAATCTAGGCCTGCGTTGGGAACAGCAGCGCTTGATCGGCAACCAGACCCAGAAGCTTTTCAATGACATGTGGTCTCCGCGCTTCGGTTTGGTTGTTGATCCGAAAGGCAATCGGAAGACAAAGTTTTATGCAAACTACGGCCGGTATGCGTTCATTCTGCCGCTGGACGCAGCAGTCCGTGCGCTGAGTGCCGAGGATGACGTATTGGGTGCGTTTTGGGCTCCGGCTTTCACCTCGTCCGGCTGCCCGGCGGGACAGTCACCCTGCATCGTTGCCAATTCCGACGGCTCCCCCAATTACAGCGCAATGTTCGTTCCTGATTCCGCCCACCTTCTCAATAAGGCCACGAACGGTATCGGCAAAGGCGTGAACGTTGGTCTTAGCGGCGGCGAACCATTCGCACCAGGCACACGCATGGAATATACGGACGAGTATGTTGCGGGTTTTCAACACGAATTCAACAACGGCATAGTTTTTGGTGTGCGTTACATCGACCGGCGACTCAAGCGTGTCATCGAAGATCAGGGCGGCATTTCCGTCGAACAGTTTGACGCGCTCGCCAATAATAACGGTAGCCTTAATTACTTCATTGGGAATCCAGACACTAAACAAGACATATTCGTCAATCCGAATGAAGTCACTTTTGGCTTGGGAACAGACTTTACGCCGGCCCAACAAGTTCAGGGAAATCTCCCTGCGGCCTGCGTCGACTCGAATGGTTTCGCGACTCCGTACGTTGCCTGGGACGTACTCAGCCCGCTGACGGCCACTGCAGGTCAGACAGTCGTGGCCGGTAGCGCTTGCTTCCCGTCGGTGAATCAGCCTAAAACATGGTCGATTCCTGACCCTGTCAATCCTGGCCAATTCATACTCGATCCGAAGGCTGAGTTTGGCGGAGAATTCCATCCCGACGGCAAGCCGGATACGTATAAAGATCCGCGCCGTGTTTATCAGGCGATTGAAATCGAAGCCAACAAGAGCTTCGGGCACAACTGGGCGCTGAACGCCAACTGGCGGATCGCTCGCCTGAATGGCAACTATGAGGGCGCTTTCCGTAACGACAACAACCAAGCGGACCCGGGAATCAGTTCGTTGTTTGATCTTACGGAAGGTAAGCTCGGCCTTCTGGCCCAACAGCAGGGTATCGGGCCACTGAACACTGATCGGCGCCATGTTGTGAACGTCAACGCCTTCTACGTGCTGGATCACAGCCGCTTCAAAGGTCTGGTCCTTGGCTCGGGCCTTCGCATTCAGACGGGCCTTCCGCTCACCACCCTCTACGCCCAGTTTGCCTACCAGAACGCTGGCGAAGTGCCCTGGTTCGGCCGCGGCAACCTCGGCCGGGCACCCACAACGGCTGGCATCGACGCCCACCTGGAGTACCCGTGGAAGTTTAATGATCGGGTCAGCCTCAAGTTCGGTTTTGACGCTTTTAACATTGCTAACCGAAAATCGAAGACGTTGATCGACCAAAACGCCGACCAAGGTTTCGGCGTCAACAACCAGGACTTCAAACTGCCGTTTGCGACCCTTGGAATGAACAACTATTTCTTCCAGCAGCCATTCAGCTCGCGCGTGAGTCTGCGCCTGGTTTTCTAGGGCCGGCGTATTTTCCCGGGGCGCTCTTAAAGCGCCCCGTTTTCATTTAGACCTGCTTAGGGAGTCCGGAGTGCGTCTTCTTCAAGAGTTTTTCTTCCGGTCCGCGTAATCCCTGTCCGAAGCTCTGCGTATGCTAGGATGAGGTGCATTTGTGTCCCCAGGCTCTATGCCGCGTCCGACCACCATGAATTTGTCCGAGGCTGTGGCGATCTCCGCCTCCAGCCTTTGGGCGCACAAGCTGCGCAGCGTTTTGACGCTGATCGGCGTAGTTATCGGTGTCGCCGCGGTCATTGCCGTAGTCAGCCTCATCAACGGCGCAAACCAATACGTCGCCACGCGCGTCTTCCGCCTGGGCGCCGACGTCTTCGGGCTTTCCAAGCAGCCTTCCATCATCACCAACGTGGACGACTGGCTCGAATTCCAAAAACGCAAGCGCCTTACTTACGACGACTTCGAGGCTGTGCGCGACCTCTGCAAGTCTTGCAAGGAGATCGGCGCCTCGCTCGGCGGCCGCGTGGAAGTCAAGAGCGGCCTGAATTCGCTGAAAGATACCAACCTGCGCGCCTGGACACCACAGATGCCCGAATTGTACGACGTAGATCTCGTCGCGGGCCGCCACATCACCGATTCGGATTTGAATAGCGCCGCGCCGGTCTGCGTGATTGGCATGGACATCGTGGAAAACCTCATGCCCGGGCTGGATCCCGTCGGCAAAGAGGTTCGCTGGAACAACATTCCCTGCGAAGTGATCGGCGTCGGAAAAAAGGAAGGCTCCTCCCTGGGAACTTCGCTCGACAACTGGATCATCTTGCCGCTCAGCACTTACAACAAGGAATACGGCAATCAGCAAACTTCCCTGCGCATCACCGCTCGCGCCGGCTCGGCGGCGAACATTCAGCTCACCGTTGATGAAGTCCGCCAAATCATGCGCGGCCGTCATCACTTGTCCTACGGAACGAAGGACGATTTCGCGATCGAGACCAGCGATTCCTTTCTCTCCCTGTGGAAGAGTATCAGCGGCTCGTTCTTTGTGGTGACCATCGCCATCGCCTCCATCTCGCTGCTCGTCGGCGGAATCGTCATCATGAACATCATGCTCGTGTCCGTCACGGAAAGAACCCGCGAAATCGGTGTACGCAAAGCGCTGGGCGCCCGCAGCGGGGACATCCTGCGCCAGTTTCTCATCGAGTCCTCGACCATTTCCGTGATTGGCGGAGCCCTCGGCGTCATATTGGGCGTGCTGGCAGCCAAGCTCGTTTCCTGGGTTTCGCCGCTCCCCAGCGCCGTGCAACTTTGGTCGGTGATAGGCGGGCTGGCGGTTGCGCTTAGCGTGGGATTATTCTTCGGCACCTATCCGGCATCGAAGGCCGCCAAGCTCGATCCAGTGGAAGCGCTGCGTTCGGAATAGGCACTAACTTTATGGCTACGCTCGGAAAAACACTGCCGCAAACTGCCGTTCTCCCGGTGCGTTCGCTGATTCGCAAGGAAGGCGCCCTGAAGCTTCATGGTGAAGTTCTTTTGGCGCTGGACACGCTGCGGAAAAATCCGCTGCGCTCGGGGCTGACCATCCTTGGCATCGTCATCGGCATCACCACGGTCATCACCGTCAGCGCCATGATCAACGGCTTGAATGACAATGTGCTGGCCGGAATCCGGGAGCTGGGCTCCGACACCATTATCGCCTATCGCTTCCCGTGGGCTTCGCTCTCACGGCCTCCAAGCGAATGGTTTACTCGAAAGGAATTGCAGCCGGAATGGGCCGAGGACTTGGCCAAACTGCCGCATATCGCCGCCGCTTCTCCCTCCATGCGCATCTTCATGCCGCAATTTGGATCGGGTACGGCGGACTTGCGCCGCGGCGTCTATCGCGCGAAGAACGTGATCCTGCAGGGGAATTCGCCTTCGATCGGACGCATCTTCGACCTGAAAATCGAATACGGACGGATGTTCAACGAGACCGACGCCGACCACCACATGCCGGTGGTGCTGCTCGGTTACGACACTGCCAGAATACTTTTCCCAGAGTCTGTCGCGGACAGCATCGGGAAAGAAGTCATCATCAACGGCCAGCTCTTCAGCGTCATTGGCACTTGCGAAAAGCGCAAGCAGGGAATTTCCGGTGGCTCAAACCCTGAAGACAATATCGCCATGATGCCGGTGACCACACTCCGCAAACTTTATCCCAACCAGAAAGATTACGTTATTTTCGCGAAGGCCTCTGATCCTGCGCAGGTCGGCCAGGCCGTCGAAGAAATGCGCGACCTGCTGCGACGCAAGCGCCGCCTTTCGAACGACAAGCCGGACGACTTCGCGCTCTTCACTTCGGATTATTTTCTCGATTTGTGGAACAAGATTAGCGGCCTCATTTTCATTTTGATGTTCGCGGTGGCTTCAGTCGGATTAATTGTCGGCGGCATCGGCGTGATGAACATCATGCTCGTCAGCGTCACGGAGCGCACCCGCGAGATCGGCGTTCGAAAGGCCATCGGCGCCAAGCGCGGCAACATTCTTTCGCAATTCCTGATCGAAGCTGTTACCCTGAGCGCCGTGGGCGGCGTCATCGGTGTCCTGTTTGGCTCCGGGCTTTCCTTGCTGATGCGCTACGGCCTGAGAATGCCTGCAGTTCTCTCGCTTTTCTGGATCGCCACGGCTCTGATAATGTGCGCCCTCATTGGCATCGTTTTCGGCGTCTATCCCGCGTGGAAGGCGGCCCGCCTCGATCCCGTTGAAGCCCTACGCTACGAATAGCAGGAGAACGGAGCGGCCGAGCGCGAGGTTGGCAACTAGTCTAAATTGGACTAGTCCAAACTAATCTAAATTAGGCTAGTGCAAATCCGCGAGTTGTTTGAGCGGCACTACTGCCGTCTTCCCGTAGTGCTCGCCATCCAGAATTCGGACCTGGCAGCGTGACTGGGTTGGCTGGACTTCCAGGATTCTCACTTGGGTTCCGTTCGGCACCATCAGCAGCCTTTGGGATGCCATCAGAAGAGATAGCCCCACATCGTCATTCGCCGCATCGAGCTTCTCTCTTTCCGTAGCAGTTTCTTCATCGACGGACACCAACGTAAATGAGAGTTGACTCTCAGAACAGAGCTTTGCGACGCGGCCCACTTTTGAAGTCGCAGTTGTGGCTTTCGCGGGAGTCGGAACCCGCGCGGCCTGTTCCACTTTGCCGATGAATCTGTAGCCGCGCTTCGGAAGGGTTTCGACGAAACGCGGCTTCTTCTTGTCATCGCCCAAAGCCTGGCGCAACTTCTTGATTGCAGTGTTGAGGCTGTGCTCGAAGTCCACAAAAGTGTCGCCGGGCCAAAGCCTTTTCTCAAACTCCTCGCGTGTGACGACTTCGCCCGGACGCTCCAGAAGCACGGCAAGTACCTGAAAAGGCTGTACTTGCAGCTTTATTTTGCGGCCCGCTTTGTAGAGCTCGCCGGCCCGAAAATCCACTTCAAAAACGTCAAAGCGTGCGAGAAGAGGGGGACAGCCAGGCGTCGACATACAAACCTCTATGTGTCGCACGAATATATCACGGCTCTCGAAATCCACGCTTGGGCCATGTGCGTCCGCCTAAGTCCTCAGTCTCCTTGCACTTCCGACTTCACCTAAAGACTCCCTCCAGTTCATCTGCAGTGCATTGCGCTTCCAACGTGAGTGCGCGAAAGTGCGAAACATCTCATGACGCATCAGGGGCGCCAGGAGCAAAAGAAAGCCAGCGTGAATAGCGCTGATCAAAATGAAAGAGGAGGTTCCCATGAAAAAGCGTCTTTTTGTGATGGCAGGTTTGCTGGTATTCGCGAGCATGGTGGCAACTCAAGTTGCGCGTGCGGACGAACCCATGTTGGTGAACATTCCGTTTGCATTCGTTGCCGGCAATGCGACACTGCCGGCCGGTGAGTATCGCGTCGAGAAGTTGGACGGGAATTCCGCTGTGGTTTTGATTCGCTGCGCAGACGCAAAGGCGGCCGCCGTGGTGCTCTCGAATGCTACCCAGGCAAACGAAACACCAACCCAATCGAAGCTGATCTTCAAGCGCTATGACAATCGCTATTTCCTTTCGCAGGTCTGGAGGGCAGGATCCATCCGCGGAAGAGAACTCATGAAATCGCGAGCCGAAAAAGAAATCACGCAGTCTACGCGTTTCGAAACGAAAGGTGAAGTTACGCTGCTTGCTCGCCTGTCCCCCGCCAGGCCGTGACGCGCCTCCCCAGCCCCAATGGCAAGCTAGCCGACCGGAAGCCGGAGCCCTCAGCTCCGGCTTCCTTGTGTTTCAGGTACTCCTATTTCTAGCGCTCCCACAAACCCTGCTTGTCAGCTTCGCCCATCCTGCATAGACTCCTTCCGAAGCACCCGACACAATTTGGATAGACCAAACCAATGAGGCAGGATGATTTTCAGCCGGGCGGCGATCGCTTTCCGCTGACGCGGCGTTCCGTGATCGAAGCGGCGCGCAGCATTGACGCGCAGGAGCGCGAGCGAGCGCTCGAAGTGCTTTGCGCGGCGTACTGGAGGCCCGTCTACAAATACGTCCGCTGGCGATGGAATCGTCCGGTCGAAGCGGCTCAGGATCTTACCCAGGGATTCTTTGCGGAATTGCTCGAAAGGGAGCTTCTCGACAGATTTGATCCGAACAGGAGCCGCCTGCGAACTTACTTGCGCGTTTGCGTGGACAGCTTTGTCATGAACGAGGACAGAGCCGGCCGGCGCCAGAAGCGCGGCGGTAGTATTCCGCATGTTGCGCTGGATTTCGCCGCTGCAGAAGAAGAACTGGGCGCAACCGCGATCGATCCCGCAAAAATCGCTTCGCCGGAATCCTTAGAAGAGTTCTTCGAGAAAGAGTGGGTGCGCAGCCTCTTTGCCCTCGCCGTCGGGGATTTGCGCAAATTGTGCGAGCAGCGCGAACGCGCCCGTACGTTTCGGCTGTTCGAAGCATACGACCTGGAAGGCAATGAGAAAAGCTCTTACGAGCAGCTTTCGAAAGATTACGGAATCTCAGTGACTGACGTGACGAACGCGCTCTCGTGGGCGCGCCGCGAATTTCGAAAGATCGCTCTCGACCGTCTGCGCGAACTTTGCGGCAGCGAAGAGGAATTCCAGCGCGAAGCGCGCGCCGCTTTTGGCTGGGACGCGCAATGAAGTTCCTTTCCGACAGCGCTCTCGAACGTTTACGCGAAGGCACAGAGGCCCCCGATCTCGCCGGCACGCGGTATCGCTTGCTGGAACGCATTGCGCGCGGTGGCATGGGCGTTGTGTACGCCGCGGAAGACGAGAATCTTCAGCGGCGCGTGGCCTTGAAGGTACTCGACGTTCCGGGAACAGACGGCGACCTCGCCAATCGTCTTGTCCGCGAAGCTCGCGTACTGGCTGCTCTCGAGCATCCTGGCATTGTCCCCGTTCACGATGTGGGAACGCTCGCCGATGGCCGCGTCTTCTACACCATGAAATTTGTCGAAGGCCAGCGCCTCGACAAGTACATCGTGAGCGTAACTTCGATTCCTGACCGCTTGCGTCTGTTCCTTCGCATTTGCGATGCGGTTGCATTCGCCCATGCGCGCGGCGTTCTTCACCGCGACCTGAAGCCCGCGAATATCATGGTCGGTCCATTCGGCGAAGTCCTGGTGATGGACTGGGGCCTGGCAAAAATTCTGCGTTCCGGCGACTCGAAGACCACTCGCGCCGCCGATCCCGATGCGACAATTTTCGAGAAACCAAAACAATCTGCACTTTCGGGCGATTCCACGGAAGTCTCCGTCGTGACCGGACATGGCACCATCCTGGGCACGCCTGGTTACATGTCCCCCGAACAAGCTCGCGGTGACGTGGAACTCGTGGACGCTCGGAGCGACATTTTTTCCCTCGGCGCCCTGCTGCGATTCATTCTTACCGGCAACCGGGAAAGAGGCTCTACGCCAGGAGCAGTCCGCATCGACAAATCACTGTCAGCCATCTGTGCAAAGGCAACCGCCGCGTCTCCGGCAGAGCGCTATCCCGATGTTCAAGAGATGGCTCTGGACATTTCGCGCTACCTGGACGGGCTCGCTGTCGGCGCCCACAAAGAGACCCTTCTGGAGAAGGCCGGGCGCTCTTACCGGCGCTATCGCTTCTTTATCTTGTTGGTTGCAGCGTACTTGGCGATGCGCGTCCTGATTCTGCTTTTTCTTCACAGATAGGCTTAAAGGAAATCCAGAGTTTGTTGTATAGAACCATAGAAGCAATGGGAATTCGATCGGAGGATCGCGATGAACAAAGTGCTCCTGGGGCTCCTGCTCGGTGCCGTGCTCGGCGCTATTGACGGCGGGTCAGCCTGGTTCACTCCCGCTGTGCGAGCGCAATTGGTGGGCATCATCTTCGGCTCGACGATCAAGGGATTGATTGCTGGAGTAGCGGCCGGCATTTTCGCGCGCAAGGTGAATTCCGTGCCGCTCGGCATTCTGTTCGGTCTGGCTGTGGGATTTGTGCTCGCGTTCATCGTCGCCTATTTGCAGCACGGCTACTATTTCGAAATCATTTTGCCTGGCAGCATCGTCGGATTGATTGTGGGTTACGCCACGCAGCGTTACGGCGCGGTGCCAACTCCGGCGGCAACCCACTAGACGAGCCAGGAAAATAGTACAAGAACTTCGTTCGATCAATTTTAGGAGGAAAACTATGTCTCGAGTCGTCCATTTTGAAATACCGGCGAGTAATCCCGAACGCGCTGCCGATTTTTACCGCAAAGCCTTCGGCTGGAAGATTGAGAAATGGCCCGGTCCGACGGACTATTGGCTGGTGAACACCGGAGCGGAAGGAACCCCTGGAATCAACGGCGGCCTCATGAAAAATACGGAGGTAAAGACAACCACCAACACGATCGGCGTGGACTCTGTCGACGCCGCTGTGAAAACGGTGCAGAGCGCGGGCGGCAAGCTAGTCATGCCGAAAACTCCGATCCCCACGGTTGGCTATTTCGCATATCTCGAGGATACCGAGGGAAATCTTTTCGGGGTGATGCAAGCAGACAAGAACGCAAAATGAAACTTGGGCGACGCGGCGCAAAGGGCGTTCCGGCAGCATCGGAGCGCCCTTTGCGTTTGTGACCCGTGTAAAATGGCACGCATCGAATAGCTGTCGCGAGGGTCTGCGAGAGCGGGAGCAAGGCGATGGGGTTTGCGGCATTTGCCGGGCACAAGTATCTCAACCTCGAAACTTTCAAGAAGGATGGCACGGGCGTGAAAACGCCGGTATGGTTTGCGGCCGATTCGTCGTCGAGCCTCGATTCGAATGATGCCAGGCTATATGTCTACACGATCGGCGTTTCCGGAAAAGTCAAACGCATTCGCAACAATCCGCGCGTAAAGATCGCGCCGTGCGACATGCGCGGCAAAGTGCTCGGTGACTGGGTCGATGCGCAGGCGCAAATCGTAACCGGCGAAGAAGACGCGCGCGGAGTGCGACTGCTCAACAAAAAATATTTCCCGTGGAAACAGTTGCTGGATTTCTTCGCGAAGTTCCGGAATCGCCAGCACACCGTATTCGTGCTCCGATCGGCGTGAAGAAGGAAACGACTCGCGAGTAACAGTCCAGGACCACGTTAGACGGCCCTACCGCGGCCAGAGCCAGCCGAACGTGCCCGCCGTCAGCAAACTGTAGACGAGCCCATCAAACGCTTCCTTGAGCGTCATGCTCCAGGACTGCCCTTTCCAGATGCTGTTGACCAAAGGTCCCAACCCGAAGGCTAAAAACGCGGCAGTGCCGGCGACGCGAAACACCGCCAGATACGGCGCGCTCGGCATCACTGTGCGTCCCGTGAGATAGGCGACAAAGACGCCGACGAGTAGGCAATAGGCGAACCACATGCCGAGGAACTTGGGCATGGCCACTGGGCCATTGGGATACAGGGTTAGAAACCCGACTGGCCCTTGCTTGAATTTTTCCTGCATGGCGGGCGAACTCATGTCCTTATGGGAGCAAAAAGGGAAATGATAGAGGCCCGGAGTCAAACCGGCCGGTCGCAAAGTGGCAAGAAGTTTGTCCTCCGCGGGAAGCTGCCGGTAGTCGCTAACGTGATACTTCAGCACCATATGAATGATCGAACTGGCCACGAACACGACGACGGCCGAAAGCAGGATGGGCAGCAAAAGTGCCGTGAGAGAAACCATGCGTTGCCTCCTTACAGCAAAACAGGAATGCGGGAATTTACGCGTGAAGCTACCCCCAAAAGGAGGCCGCGGTCAAGACCCTAACTCCATTTGAAGGTCAATAGTTCAGTTTGAGAGAGAACTGAATCTGGCGCGAAGGCCCAGCCGTCCTGCTGATGACACCAAAGCCGCTCCCCAGCACGATGTTGGAAGGTAAACCAAAATTCACTTCGTTGAAAATATTGAACAACTCTGCCCGAAATTGCAACACAGCGAACTCCCCTTTTCCTCGGTGACCAAACGCGGTGTCTTTGATCAGCGCCAGGTCAAAATCGCGGAAGCCTGGACCGCGAAACGTGTCGCGGCCGAGAATGCCGAAGCGGCCATGGAATGGCCCGGTCCCGCCAGGGACGTTGATTGGGATTGAGAAAAGCGAGCTGTTTGCTTTGCCCAAGCCGAAGTAGTCCTCTCGAACCGCGCGGCTCGTGGAAAATATCGGCATGGCAAGAGGATCGGGGCGATCCGTCCCGCCCAAGCCTATTCCGGTTTGCTGGACTCCGGAATACACCGTGAAGGGAGACCCGCTCGTCAGCGTCGTAATGTTCAAGACCTGCCAGCCTCTGGTAAATTTCTTACCCAGCGCCTGAAGAAAGCGCACGCGTTCCAACGGCAAGGATTGGATCAGGCTCAGCGTGAAAACGTGCGTCACGTCGAAAGTGGAAGGCCCCTTGTCGACGCTTGGATTTAAGGGATCCTGTGGCAAGGTCTGCAAAATCACGCCGGGACTTCCGGAAATCCCCCCCGGCACTGCGCTGGTGTCATCAATACTCTTGGAAAACGTGTAGCTGGCCTGGAAGCTGAGGCCTGCGCGGGAATTGTTCTGGCTGGCGCTCGTTTGGAGCGCGTGATAGCTGGAATGCGCTCCAGAGCTCATCACCGATTCAGGACCGAATCCTCCGATAGCTTGCCCGGCTGAATTGAATTGCGTGTAAGGCGCGAAGGCCGGCTCCGCTCCTCCGTAACCATTCGGTGAGAGCACGCTGGCAAGGTGGACTCCAGCGGTGCCCACATACGAAGCGCTCAGCTTGACGCTACCGATTTCATGATCGATCCCCAGCGTTTGCGTGGCGATATACCCGTTGTGAAAACGTGCATCGAAGCTGATCGCCGTGAATAATTGCACCTGATTGCCGGGAGTGAGCGCCGCCAAATCGTTTTGAAATCGCTGCACGTCCATCGGCGTGTTCGCGGGAACATTGCTGCTGCTTCCAGACGCAAACAGCAGCCCACCCTGCGTGGTATAGACCGGAGGAAGGCTGAGGGTAGCAACAGAATCCTGAAAATTCAGCGGAGAGCCGGGCTGCGCTATCAGCAAGGGCTGAAACACGAAGGGAAATGCGCCGGTGACATAGTTCTGCAGCCAGAGGTTGGGAAGAATGGTGGTGACCGCGCCGCCGGCGTGGAGCGTCGTGTGTTTGGTCAGTCCGAAATCCACAGACAGCCGCGGGCCCCATCCGCTCCAGTCCATGGCATAAGCAGGCTGCGGATTGTACACGTAGATCTGCGTCGCGCCGGGAGTCAAATATCCTGCTGGCTCTCCGTTGGGCCCGACAGGGAGTGCCAGCGACGTGCGGTGTTTCGCTTCATGGATCCGGCTGTTCGTTTCGTAGCGAAATCCATAATTGATGCTTATTTGCGCCGTGGCTTTCCACGTATCCTGGAAATAAAAATTGTAGGCTTCGCGGCGGACAGCCGCTTCGTCAAACTTATTTCCTTTGGGGGTCCGGCTCGCGGCCGCAGTCACCGTGAAGGAATAAGGCGTCGCAGTCAGTAGCCCGGTCAATGAATCCGGCAACTTGTCTCCTGGATGAATATCATTCTGGCCGCTGGCCGACGGAATCAGGGCGGGAGAATACGCGGCGCCTCCCCCAAAGGTGTACTGCCCGTCGGGATTCGTTCCAAAAATCGTGGTATCGCGGTTGAAGCGCAGCTCCGCGCCCCATTTGAAGGAATGCGAGCCGCGCCCGTAAACCATGTCTTCTTTGAACTGATAAACGTTTCCATAGGAACCGAATACGGATCCGTCCGCGGAATTGAAACCCTGAAAAAGACCGTCGCCAAAGGCGATGGCGGGCTGCGTCTGGTTGCTGGTGAGGAAAAGAGGAGTGCTCCTAATGTAGCCAATAGTCGTTTGATAGCTGAAGCGTGGAGTCGCCGCGCGGGAATATTTTATTGCCGCGTTTCGTTGGTGATCGAGGAACTTCACGCCAAAATCGGGATCAAGCGCGGTTTGATCCGGGTTTGTTGTCGGCCCGGTGACCTGGTTGCGGCTTGCACGCAGAAATAGCGTGGCTTTTTCCGAGAGGCGATGGTCGACCCGCAGCGAGGCTTGATCCGTTCGGGTGGCAACCTTGGAAGACGTGGCATAGGTGCGCGCCCCGAATGCCCCTTGAGGATCGTTCGGCAAGGGATAGCTCGCCAGCAATGCCGCGACCTTGCTGCTGACCGGAACCGTTAGCGTGTCGCCGGGAAAAGTGGTTGTGTCGATTCCCTGCTTCTCCGCCAGCGTCGGCACAGGGAATACCTGCGTTGTCCCCAGAACTTGCCGGAACCCCTGATACTCCGCAAAGTAAAATGTCTTGTCGCGTCCGTCGTAAATGTGCGGAACGAAGAGCGGCCCGCCGTTGGTCACGCCAAATTCATTTCGCGCAAACGGCGGGAGGCGCCGTGTGTCCAAGTCGCTCTTGTGATCGAAGAAATTTCGCGCGTCGAAAGAAGCATTGCGCACAAACTCAAACACGCTTCCATGCACTTGTTCGCTTCCGGACTTGGTGATCACGTTCGTGAATCCCGCCGCGCCGTGTCCTGTGTCCGCCGGCATGACGCCGGAACTGGATTGCACTTCCTGAATGGCATCGACGTTAAAGTTTGAGAACGTCGCCCCGCCGAGTTCCGGATCGGTGGTGTCTGCCCCATCCATGGCAAACACGGCAGCCGATCCTCGCTGACCGTTCACCGCAAATTGTTGCGTGAAATTGGCCGCGCCGTTGGTGTCCGTCATGGTGCCGGCGGCCAGCAGCAGGAGCTTGCTGAAGTCCCGCTCATTCAGCGGCAAACTGGAGACCTCGCCCGTCGAGAGATGTTCGCCTCCACTCGCCTGGGGAGAAGCTGTGTTCTGAGCGAGCGTCACGCGAAGTATTTGCCCCTCTACCGGCAGTCGAACTTCCGCAGTGACTGTTGTTTCCTCTTTGATAGTTACCGGATCGACTGCAGTCCATATTCTGTTCCCCGGGTTTACCGTGAGCGTGTGGCTGCCCGCCGCGATTCCAGTGAACGAAAACTGGCCACTCGCAGAAGTCGTCGCGGAGTACTCCTGTTTGCTGTCTGCTGCAATCAACTTGACCGTGGCCTTGCCAACTGGATTTCCTCCAGCGTCGCGCAGCACGCCACTCAAAGAAGGCAAAGGAGCCGAGTACAACGAAGGAATGGGCAGAAATACCAGAAAGAGAAAGAAGGCACGAGACATTTCACGGAACCAAGAGGGCATCGCGAAACATTATACGCAGGTTTATTTTGTGCACGATATTGGCTCGGGCCCGGAAGCTATCGCGGCTGCGCGGATGTTGGTATAGAATGAGACAGTTTTGCAGTCTCATTAAGGAAATCCAATGAAAAAGCCTGCTTTGCCTTACCTTCGAATGAGTTCGCTTGTCCTCGCCTCATTGATCCTTTCGTCCGGCTACGCGATTGTGACGGACGATTCTTCCTCCTCGCTTCCAGCACCGCCAGTGGCGAAGAAAATTCCGAAGACGACGGAGATCAACGGGCACACCTTGGTGGACAACTACTATTGGCTGCGCGAAAAGAAGAATCCCGACGTAAAAGCTTATCTGGAAGCCGAGAACGCTTACACCGATGCGGTGATGAAGCCCACCGAAGCTTTACAAAAAAAACTGTACGACGAAATGCTGAGCCGCATCAAGGAAACGGACGTCGAGGTGCCCTATAAGGACGGCGGCTACTTCTACTACACGCGGACGGAGGCCGGGAAGCAATACGCCATCCGCTGCCGGAAAAAGGGCAGCATGGACGCTTCCGAAGAAATTGTGCTGGACGTAAATGAACTGGCCAAAGGGCAGAAGTTCATGTCGCTCGGAGCATACAACGTCAGCGACGACGGCAACCTGCTGGCCTACACCACCGACAACACCGGATTTCGCCAGTTCACCCTGGCCGTAAAGGATTTGCGCACCGGCAAACTGCTACCGGACCACGCCGAGCGCGTCGACTCCGTCGCCTGGGCCAACGACAACAAAACCATCTTCTACACCACGGAGGACGCGGTATCGAAACGCTCGAATCAGTTCTATCGTCACAATGTCGGCACCGCCGGTCCGGACACGCTCCTCTACGAAGAAAAGGACGAAAGGTTCGACATTGGCACCGGCAAAACGCGCAGCAAGGCCTACTTATTGCTGATCTCCGGCAGTCACACCACCAGCGAAGCGCGCTACATCCCTGCCGATCAACCCATGGCGGAATGGAAACTCATGGAACCTCGCAAACAGGACGTTGAGTACTACCCGGACCACAATGGCAATTTCTTCTACATCCGCGTCAACGATACAGGGCGTAATTTCCGCCTGGTGAAGGTCCCCGTTTCCGATCCCGGCAGCAAGAATTGGCAGGAGGTCGTGCCGCATCGCGCCGATGTGATGCTCGATGATACGGATTTCTTCAAGAACTATTACATTTCTTACGAACGGGAGAAGGGCTTGCCGCAAATTCGCGTCACCAACCTGCAAAGCGGAGAGTCCCGCCGCCTCGAATTTCCGGAGCCGGCTTATGTCGACTATCCCTACCTCAATCGTGAATACGATACGGCCAAGTTCCGCTACGGCTACCAGTCGTTCATCACTCCGCAGTCGGTGTTCGAATACGACATGGCGAGCGGCAGCACCACCTTGCTCAAGCAGAAAGAAGTACCCGGAGGCTATGACCGCACGCGCTATCAAGTGGAGCGCATTTTTGCGACGGCATCCGATGGCGTGAAGATTCCCATCACCGTCGTACATCTCAAAGGCGCCAAGCTGGATGGAAAGGGTCCGCTTTATCTAACCGGCTATGGTTCCTACGGATATCCTTACGACATCAGTTTTAACTCCAACCTCTTCAGCATGGTCGATCGCGGGGTCGTAGCAGCGGTCGCGCACATTCGCGGCGGCGGCGAAATGGGCAAAGCCTGGCACGACAACGGCCGCATGATGCACAAGAAGAACACCTTCACCGATTTCATCTCCTCTGCCGAATATCTCGCGGCCCAAGGATATGGTTCGAAGGACCGCTTGGTGATCGAAGGAAGAAGCGCCGGGGGCCTCTTGATGGGCGCCGTCCTGAATATGCGGCCGGACTTATTTCACGCCGCCCTGGTGGGCGTTCCGTTCGTGGACGTCATGAACACCATGCTCGACGAGTCTCTGCCTCTCACCGTCAGCGAATTCGAGGAGTGGGGTAATCCCAAGCAAAAGCCCGCTTTCGATTACATGATTACCTACTCGCCGTACGACAACATTGAGCCGAAAAGCTATCCCAACATGCTGGTGAGAACGTCCTTCAATGACAGCCAGGTGATGTACTGGGAGCCAGCCAAATATGTCGCCAAGATGCGCGCGATTCGAACGGACCACAATACGATGATCCTGAAGACCAACATGAATCCAGCCGGGCACGGCGGCGCCTCCGGCCGATATGATCGCCTGCATGAGACGGCGTTTGATTATACGTACTTTCTGATTCAGATGGGCATTCAGAACTGACTGCCGCCGGTCAGTCCCCAGGCATAAAACAACGCGCCGATTGCGCAGGTTTGCGGTTAGAATACTGGTTACACCCTGTTCGAGGGGGAGTTGAATCGTACCCAGGCGATTCAGAATTCCAGATAGCGCGTTCCTGGGGGTAGCGGATGAATATTCAATTCGTAGTGCGCAATGCGGTTTTCTGCCTTGCGTTGTCCCTCCTGATTGTCCCTTTCACAGCCCACGCTCAGAGCCAGGTCCTGGGCGAGGTGAAATTGGTCGGAAAGACTAAAGCCGATAAAACATCCGGAGTCTGGGTCGATGGACAATATCTAGGCTACGTCGATGAGCTGAAGGCTGAGAAGAAACTCTTGCTTATGCCCGGCGAACACGAGATCGCCATTCGTCAGGCAGGGTATACGGATTTCACGAAGAAGGTCGTCGTGGAACCGCACAAGAAAACCGAGGTGCAAGTTGTGATGCTGAAGGACCCTCGGACTCGCCTGCCAACTGTTACTTCTCTCATCAAACTAAAAGTCACTCCAGACCGGGCTGCGGTTTTTGTGGATGACGCTTTCGCCGGAACCGTCACTGAATTCAGCGGCGTGGGGCACGGCATGCTCGTCAGCCCCGGGAAACACCGCATCAAGATTGCTCTTGCCGGATACCAAGCTTTCGAAACAGAGGTCAATCTGCTTGCGCATCAGAAAATGACCATCAAAACTGACTTGCTGCAGGGAAGCATCACGCAGGCCGGAGCTTCGATAAAACAAGAGTAGGAAAATCCAGTCACGACGGATCGCGACTCTATTAGCTGCGAGCGGTGGCAACAGTGTCGCGGGAAGCGGCGAGAGAGCGAAGCGAGTCGATATAAGGCGCGCGGGCGACACCGCGTTCCGTAAAGATCGCCGCGATGTACCGGGCGGGAGTAACGTCGAAGGCGGGATGCGCGGCGTGAACATCCGGCGCGATGCGAACGCCCTGGAGATGCGTGACTTCATCGGCGGAACGCTCTTCGATCGGAATATGCTCGCCATCCGGTATGGATAAATCGAAAGTAGAAACGGGCGCGGCAATATAAAACGGCACATTATTTTCTTTGGCGAGTACGGCGATCTGGTAGGTGCCGATCTTATTGGCGGTATCGCCGTTGGCGGCGATGCGGTCCGCGCCAGTAACGATCGCGCCGACTTTTCCTGATTTCAAAAAGTGGCCTGCCATATTGTCGGTGATGAGCGTGAGCGGAATTCCGCCTTTGTGTAATTCCCACGCTGTAAGGCGGGCGCCCTGAAGATACGGCCGCGTCTCAGGCACAAGCACGTGGAGCTTTCTTCCCTGCTCGAACGCCACGCGAATCACTCCGAGCGCCGTGCCGATGCCAGCGGTGGCGAGCGCGCCGGCGTTGCATTGCGTCATCACCTGGCCTTCGCGCGGCATGAATTCCGCTCCAAAGCGCCCGATTGCCTCATCCGTGGACTTTTTCTCGTGATGGATTAGCTTTGCTTCTTCAACCATGCCCTTTTTGATTTTTTCGATGTCGGGGGTTTCATTGCTGAGCTCAGCAAAGCGGACACACATGCGCTCGAGCGCCCAGGTGAGATCGACAGCAGTGGGTCGAGTTTCTGCGAGCGCCGCACAGACTTCTGCAAGTTCTCTCTGCAGTGTTTCTTTGGATTTTGCCGAAGAATGCAGAACGCCGAGGGCGACGCCCATCGCGGCGGCCACCCCAATCGCCGGAGCGCCGCGAATGACCATTTCGCGAATAGCTTTGGCGACTTCACGGTAATCCGTGTAGGTGTAGCTAATCTCTTCAGCGGGAAGGCGGCGCTGGTCAAGCATGACCACGCCGTGCTCCGTCCATTTGATGGGTTGTGCTACGTACATGCGCTTGCGCTCGATGTTCTCACGAATTCCAATTGTAGCGGAGGCCGGGGCCGAAAACGAATTGCGCCATCGTGCAAATTCAGGGGCTCGGAGGCATCTGCGTGAAGCCCTTGGTCGCGATGATCGAGGTGATGGCGATCATAGAATTGTAGCCGAGGTGAAGGAGAAAACTCGCGAGAACCGTTCCGGTCCAGGCCCGTGCAAACGTGAAGATAATGCCGACGAGAGTCAGGAGGCCCACAAGGCCCCAGGTCCATCCGAGTTGTGCGCCGTGCATGAGGCCAAACAAGGTTCCAGTGATAACAATGCCGACAAAAGTGCCGAACCGGATGGCGCCGGGAGGATCGGCCCCAGCATTTTGCGCAAGGCCCGAAAATTTACTGGCGAAAAGCGGGTACAGGTAACCGCGGAAAACCGTTTCTTCGACCAGTGGAGCGACGAAAACCGCCATGGCCATGAGCAGCATGGCGCCGGTGCGGCTCTTGAAGAGCTGCTGAATGGGAACGTGATCCACGTTCTTGACGCGCGAGCTGGCTAAGGCCACGAAAATGGCCAAGCCGCAGCCGGAAAGGAAATACATCCACGGGTTGCCCTTGCCAGTAGAGGGATCGGACCTGAGTCTCTTCCAGCCGAGAGAACGCCAAAAGGGAAGGCCGCGCAGGACCGCGAGAGTCATGTAGAGAAAAAGAAAAAGCAATGCGTACCAGAGAACGTTTGTGCCGACCAGGAATTGCGGCTTGGACTCGATCATCTGCTGCAGTTGTTTTTGCGTGAGGTGCTTGTTAGCGGAGAGCAGCAATACGGCGCCGACTTGCACAATCAGCAGGCTGCCAAAGCCGAAAACCAAGAACACAATGAGATGTGCCCAGGACCAAGAGATGCACAGGTCTTCAGGCAGAAGAGGCTTTGCTTTACAAGGAGTGGCGGCCGCAAAAGAGATGGGGTCGCCACCAAGAAATTCAGAGACGGGCTCTGCGGAAGATGATGCGGACCTATCGCTGCTCAAGGGCTCCGAGTCGAAATTCGGCTCTAGCGGCTTCGGCGGATCGTCTTCAGAGTGGCTCATCGTTTCCCCGTTCTGCGTTTCTTGGGCCAGCCGGCAGCCAACGCGGCGGCGACGAGCGGCATAAGCAACTCGTGGTGGCCGGTAATGGCGTAGCCGTGCGATTCAGGTCCGCTGCGTCCGCCGGCCGCCGCGGTGGGGCGCTTCACTACATTCTGCAACGGACGGTAGTGCTGGATAAAGTCGAAGTTCGCAGTGGTAATAGGGCGGAGTGGAATGCCGAGATTGCGCACCACGGAAATCGCTTTCAGAAAAACCTCGGGCAGAAGAACCGCGGAACCCCAATTTAGATAAACGCCTCCAGGATGCATCAGCTGCAAAAGCGCGCAGAACAAACGGAAATCGTGATGCGTGGCATCGCCCAGCGCCGCGCCGTTAGCCGCTGGATGCATGTGCGGGATGTCCGTGCCGATGGCCAGGTGAATCGTCACGGGGATGCGGTGTTTGTACGCCACGGCGAGGACGCTGAAATCGGCGTGTTTCACTTCGATGACGCCGCTGGAAAGAAATTGCCCGGCAGCTTCCCCGTAGCCAATCCGAATGCGGTGAGCAAGTTTGGCGATTTCGTTCAGATATTCTCCTGTTTCTTCGGCCATGCCGAATTGGCCGTCGCCAAGACCGGCTTCTACATCTTCGGAAGTGTTTCCGGCGAGCGCAATTTCAAAATCATGGATAAGCGCCGCGCCGTTCATGGCGATTCCGGAGACGAATCCGCGTTTCATCAGATCGATCAGGACAGGGCCGAGGCCGACTTTGATGACGTGCCCGCCGATCCCCCAGAGAATGGCTTTCCGCTGTTTGCGTGCAATATGAATCGCGCTGAGGAGATTGCGTAGATCTTCTCCCGTAAGAATGTCCGGCAGTGAATCGAGAAATTTTGTGAGGGAGCTGTTCGTGCCGGACGGTTTCGCGAAATCGCGGACACTGACTTTGCTTTTGCGCGAAGCGAGCGGATAGGTACGCACCGCGCCAAGAGACAGAGGCTGGATGGAATAGTTGCTCATGGAGTAGGGGATACTCTAACCCGCACGGTTCGTAATACCAAGCGAAGGCGAGACTGAGGAGTGGATCATGCTCCGCCAATTTCACCGCCGGTTAATGATGATTTCCGCGAGCGAGGCCCCGGGCCAAAATTTCCACAAGGACAATGTACTCCCGGCAATCGCAATAGCCCCGCCAACCAGAAGCCCGCAAGAGTAAGCATCACTTTCATCAGGGTCACCTCATGGCGGGCCGCAATGGCTCCGGACGTACGAGCCTCCAAGAAATCCTCCCAGTCCCAGTAGACACGCCACGATCGAGGAAAAGAGGACCGATGCTACGGCGCGCCAGCTATTTCGCGTTGCCATTGTGGTGACCGTTGTTGGAGATGCCGAGGACGCGGGCGAGGACCTGGCCGGTATAGGATTTTTTTATGCGGGCGACCAGTTCGGGCGGACCTTGTGCGACGATGCGGCCGCCGCCTTCGCCGCCTTCGGGACCGAGGTCGATGATCCAGTCGGCTTGTTTGATGACGTCGAGATGATGCTCGATGATGAGCACGGTGTTGCCTAGATCGACGAGGCGCTGGAGAACATCGAGAAGTTTTCGCACATCATCGAAATGCAATCCCGTGGTGGGTTCGTCGAGGATGTAGAGCGTGCGGCCGGTCTGGCGCTTGGAGAGCTCGCGGGCGAGCTTGATGCGCTGGGCTTCGCCGCCGGAAAGAGTAGTAGCGGACTGCCCGAGCGTGACGTAGCCGAGGCCGACTTCGACGAGCGTTGAAAGTTTTTGCTGAATTTGCGGAATATTTTCTAGAAGCTTCAGCGCGTCGGAAGAAGGCAGATTCAAAACATCGCTGATGGAATGGCCTTTGTAGCGCACGGCGAGCGTTTCCGAATTGTAGCGGCGTCCACGGCACACTTCGCACATCACGTAAACGTCGGGAAGAAAATTCATTTCGATGCGGCGGAGGCCGTCGCCCTGGCAGGCTTCGCAGCGGCCGCCTTTTACGTTGAAGCTAAACCGGCCGGGGCGATAGCCGCGCTCACGCGATTCCGGAAGCATGGCAAAGAGATCGCGGATCGGAGCGAACACACCGGTATAAGTCGCAGGGTTCGATCGCGGTGTGCGACCGATCGGCGCTTGATCGATCTCGATGACTTTGTCGATTTGGTCGGCTCCGATGATTTCGCGATGCGCGGCAGGAGCTTCGGACGAGCGATAGAGTTTCTGCGCGAGCGCGCGATAGAGAATGTCGTTGACAAGCGTGGATTTGCCGGAGCCGGAGACGCCGGTTACGACTGTGAGCAATCCAAGCGGAATCGTGATGTCCACTTCTTTGAGATTGTTCGCGCTAGCACCTAGAATTTGTATCGCTTTGCCGTTTAGACTTCGGCGTTTTTCGGGGACAGCAATTTTCGACGCGCCGCTTAAGTATTGGCCGGTGAGCGATTCGGCCGTGGCTTCGATTTGTGCGGGCTTGCCTTGCGCGACAAGGTAGCCGCCCGCGTTGCCGGCGCCGGGGCCGAGGTCGACGACGAAATCGGCGCGGCGGATGGTGTCTTCGTCGTGCTCGACGACCAGGACGGTGTTGCCAAGATTGCGGAGATGCTCGAGCGAGCCGAGGAGGCGTGCATTGTCTCGCGCGTGGAGGCCGATACTCGGTTCATCAAGAACGTAGAGGACACCGCGAAGCCGCGAACCGATTTGCGTCGCCAGGCGGATGCGCTGGGCTTCACCGCCGGAGAGCGTGGCGGCGGAGCGGTCCAGGCTGAGGTAGCCGAGGCCGACGGCAAGCAGGAAATCGATACGCTCGGCGACTTCTTCGAGCGGACGCGCGGCGATCTCCTTTTGGCGTTCGGTGAGCTGAGCGAGCATCTTGTCGACGGCCGGGCGCGCGGCGGTAAGTGAAAACGCCGTGAAATCGGCGATGGAACAACCGGCTAGCTTGACCGCGAGAGATTCGGGCCGCAAGCGCTTGCCGTGGCAGACGCTGCACAGCGTGGCGGACATGTATTGGGTCATCCACTCGCGATAAGTGTCTGAGCTGGACTCTTCGAAATTGCGTTCGAGAAATTTCAGGATGCCCGGAAAGCGAAAACCTTTTTCTGCTTTGGATTTCTTCTGTGTTGATTCGCCATCCGATCGAGCGTTCGACGGAGGATATCCATACAAGAGCATGTTCTGGATACGCGCGGGGAATTTCTCAAACGGCGTTTCGAGATCGAAGCCGTGGGCGTAGGCGCCCAGTTCGAGCGTGCGCTTGAGAATCGCGGAGCCGGAGCCTGGGCCGAGGGCGCCATCAAAAAGCGGACGGCTCCAGTCATTGATAATCCTTGAAGGATCGAAAGCGTATTTTGAGCCGAGTCCGTTGCACGCGGGGCATGCTCCGTACGGCGAATTGAAGCTGAAGGAGCGCGGCTCGAGTTGCGGGACGGAGATACCGCAATCGGAACACGCGAGCTTTTCGGAAAGCGTGTGTTCCTTGCCGCCGACGATGGCGACGGTGACAAGGCCGCTGGCCAATTTGAGCGCGGTGGCGATGGATTGCTCGAGGCGCGCAGCGATGCCTTGCTTGACAAGCAGGCGGTCAATGACGATTTCGATGGTGTGGTTCTTGCGCTTGTCGATGACCGGGAGTTCATCAAGCTGGTAAAGTTCGCCGTTGATGCGCGCGCGGACGTAGCCGTCGTGCGCGAATTTTTCAAGCTCCTTGCGATACGCACCTTTGCGCCCACGGACGATGGGCGCGAGGATCATGATGCGGTCGTCCGACTTGCAGATTTCGCCGTGCAGGATGGATTGAACGATCTGCTCGCTGGACTGGCGCGTGATGGGCTTTCCGCAATTCGGACAGTGCGGAACACCGACGGACGCATAGATGACGCGGAGATAATCGTAAATTTCGGTGATGGTGCCGACGGTGGAGCGCGGCGAGCGCGTGGTCGTTTTCTGCTCGATGGCGATCGAAGGAGAGAGTCCTTCGATGACGTCAACTTCGGGGCGCTCCATCTGGTCGAGAAACTGGCGCGCGTAGGCGGAAAGCGATTCCACGTAGCGGCGCTGGCCCTCTGCGTAAATGGTGTCAAACGCCAGCGAGGATTTTCCCGAGCCGGAAAGACCGGTGATGACCGTGAGGCTGTTCCGGGGGATTTCGACGCTGATGTTTTTCAGGTTGTGCTGGCGCGCGCCCCGGATTACCAGTTTGGTGAGGCCCATGAGTCAGAAACGCTCCCTCCACAGGAGCCCCGGCGCTCAGTAGGTACACTAAGCCCAAGATAACTTCTCACAATAGCAGGAGGGAAAGAAAAGCGTCAAGAACAGCCGTTTAGCAATTACTGTTACGAATTCATGGAAGTTCTGTCAGTTGTCTCAGGGGACTAGCCTGATAATCTCAAAAAATACTCTGCTGAAAGAAGGTGTCCGCGTTCCTTGCAAGACAAGCAAAAGTCGGAGTGATTATGGCCACTATCCCCAAATGGACCGAAATTCCAAAATACCCCGTTGTTGTTGGCTTTGGAGCTTTGGCGGTTGTCGTAACCATTGCTTGGTGGGCCAAGGTAGACATCACGCCATTCTTCGAGAATGCTGAGATTCGTCGCGGGCAGCTTTGGCGGCTTGTGACCAGCATCCTTCCCCATCTTGATATTCTGCATCTTACGTTCAACCTTTATTGGCTGTGGGTTCTTGGAACTCCCGTTGAGCGAACCTACGGACATGGGAAGACCCTTTTACTCTTCTTATTCCTTGCGGTGGGAAGCAACTCTTTGGATTTTGCATTCGATCGAGGCGGCGTTGGGCTGTCCGGAGTGGGATACGGCCTTTTTGGCCTATTGTGCGTCGTTTCCGACCGTGACGAGCGCTTTCGCGGGGCAATTGACCGAAGGACGGTGAACCTCTTCATTGGATGGTTTGTGATTTGCATTATTACGACTATCACGCACACCTTTGCCGTCGCAAACGTTGCACATGGCGCAGGCGCTGTCCTTGGTGCCCTAGTTGGTTTTGCCATCACGCAACCCAGTCGCCGCTTGCTAATAGGCGGCACCATCGCTGTAATCGATATATTCGGGTTATGGGGGGCCACGCTTGGCCGACCGACTATCAACCTTTCAGGCAAGGTTGGTTTCGAGGAAGGGAAATGGGGTTACGACGCCCTGCTCGCCGACAAAAATGAGGAAGCCGCTCGATGGTTGCGTGATGCAGCCAGACTTCAGCCGAAGGAATCCTCCTACTGGTTCGACTTGGGAATCGCCTACCACCGGATGGGCAACATGCCTGCGGCGATGGCCGCCTACCAGAGAGCACATGAGCTGGATCCGAATAACCAGACGTACTCACAAGCTGTCGAGAACAAGCACTAAACATCGCTATAAGCCAGCGTAGGTTTGGCGGCGGAGGAATTGGCCTGCGCCGGGGCGGCCGACGAATTTGCCGGACTCGATGACGGTGCGGCCGCGGGAGAAAACGGTTTTGGGCGCGCCCTTAATCTTGATGCCCTCGAACATGGAATAGTCCACGCGCATGTGATGGGTCTTGGCGCTGATGACTTCTTCGTGATTGGGATCGAAGATGACCAGGTCGGCATCGGAGCCGACGGCGATGGTGCCTTTGCGCGGGTAGAGGCCGAAGAGTTTTGCCGGTGCGGTTGCAACGAGCTGGACAAAACGATTGGGCGAAAAATGCTTGCCGTGGACGCCGCCGGTATAGACGAGGCTTAAGCGGTGCTCGATGCCAGGGCCGCCGTTGGGAATTTTGGTGAAGTCGTCCTTCCCGAGTTCCTTCTGCTCCTTGAAGCAGAAGGGACAGTGGTCGGTGGAGACGACTTGCAACGTGTCTTTGGCGAGGCCCTGCCAGAGTTTTTCCTGATTCCACTTTTCGCGGAGCGGCGGAGTGAAAACGTATTTGGCGCTTTCAAATCCGGGCGCGTCCATATTTTCGAGAGAGAGATACAAGTATTGCGGACAGGTTTCGGCGTAGGCGGGAAGGCCGCGGTCGCGGGCTTCGCGGACTTTTTCGAGTGCGTCGTTGCAGGAGAGATGGACGATGTAAACGGGCGCTCCGGCCATTTCCGCGAGGGCGATGGCGCGGGAAGTGGCTTCGGCTTCAGCGGTGGTGGGGCGGGTGAGCGCGTGATACTTCGGCGCGCGTTTCCCTTCGGCGAGGGCTTGCTGAACGATGACGTCGATGGCGCCGCCGTTTTCTGCGTGCATGCAAATGAGGCCGCTGTGTTTTGCTGCCTGACGCATGGCCTTGAAGATGGTGGCGTCATCGAGCATGAAGACGCCCGGGTAGGCCATGAAGAGCTTGAAGCTGGTAATGCCTTCGCGAATAAGCTGGCCCATTTCCTCAAGCTGGGCGGAGCCGAGGTCGGTGATGATGCAGTGGAAAGCGTAGTCGGTGACGGCTTTGTCATAGGCCTTTTTCATCCAAGTGTCAAAGGCCTGGCGGAGGGTTTGGCCTTTGTACTGGATGGCGAAATCGATGAGCGTGGTGGTACCGCCGAACGCGGCGGCGATGGTGCCAGTCTGGAAATCGTCGGCGCTGGTCGTGCCGCCGAAGGGCATGTCGAGGTGCGTGTGCACGTCGATGCCGCCGGGAATGACGAGGCAGCCGGAGGCATCAACGATGCGCGTGGCGTTTTCCGCTGGAAGCTGAGCGGCGATGGCAGTGACCTTGTCGCCCGCGATGCCGACGTCAGCGAGGGAGGTGTCTGTGGCAGTCACGACCGTGCCGTTGCGAATTACGGTGTCAAAGCGCATGTGCAAGTCCTCTGCTGAAGCGGGAACAGATTCTGATTAACTCGGAAGCAAATGGGAAGGGATGAAACCATGCATCCCCCCACCCCCCATCATTTTGCATGAATATCAAAAGAAAAGACTTACAGAAAAAGCAATTCGTAAGTGATTGATTCTAAAGGACGGGTTTTTGGTTGTTTCAGAGCACACGAGCGGAAATTGCGGCTCAAAAAGGAAAAGCGGGAGCAGGCTTCCGCAGTCCATAGCTAGTAATCTACAAATGCAGTATATCTAAAATTGAGAAAATGTCAAGAAAAAAGTTAAGGGAATGAGGCGCTGGAGTAGTCAGTGGTTGTAGTGGGGCACGATTTCGCGTTTATACACGTCCAAAGTTTTTTCTTCGTCGCCACACATGAGGTAGATGTTGAATTGGGTGACGCCGACTTTGCGGAGGCGGTCGAGCTTTTTGCGGTGCTCGTCGATGGGGCCGATGATGCAGAAACGGTCGACGACTTCGTCGCTGACGAATTCGGCGTTATCGCTGCCGACTTCGCAGTGGTGCAGATAGTCATACTTGCCACGGTCTTTGACGAAAGAGGTCAGCGCCGGGGGCAGTTCTTCCGGCTTGTATTTGGAGATGAGGTCCAATACGTGATTGGAAACGAGGGCGGGAAACCAGCGAACGTGTTCGCGCGCGGTTTTCAGATCGCCCGAGGGCCAAACGGGGGCGGCGGCCATCACTTCGATTTTGCTGAAGTCGCGGCCGGCTTCCTTGGCGCCTTCGCGAACAAAGCCGAGACACCAGTCGATCAGGTCGGGATCGGCAAACTGGAGAATCACGCCGTCGCCCATGCGACCGGCAGTGCGCAAGGCTTTGGGGCCATAGCCGGCAACCCAGACGCGGGGAATTTCGCCGCTGGCCCAAGGGAATTTTGTGGAGACGCCGTCGAGGTCAACTGTCTTGCCAGCATTCAAGTTGCGGAAGATGCGGACGAATTCCTCGAGGTTTTCGAGCGTGGTGGGCTTCTTGCCGAGAACGCGACGGGAACTGTCGCCGCGGCCAATGCCTAGCTCCATTCGGCCTTGGGAGGCAAGATTCAAAGTGGCGAAGAGGCTGGCGGAAACGGTGACGTCGCGGACGGCTGGATTTGTTACGCAAGTACCGAGGCGCATTTTTTGGGTGTTGGAGGCCATCAGAGTGAGGAGCGGGAAGGGCTCCTTCCAGATGACGTGAGAATCGAAAATCCAGCCGAAAGAGAAGCCGGAGGATTCGGCATGGCGCGTGAGGCTGAGGATGCGGTCTATTGAGATATCGGGCTTAATGGTGATGCCGAAGTCCATAAGAATTGAGCCTCCTCCCAGTAGCAACCCTGAATCTGTCTTCGATTTGAACCTCGAAGATACGCTTTAGGCCGTAAGAGCACAGGCAGGAATGCCTGTGCTACCCGTCGGCCGGCTGCGTAACCGGCGCGACGCGGTTCATCAGGGCGAAATAGATAAAGAAGCTGACCAGGAAGCCGACGAACCAAGCGTAGTTGTAGAGGACGCGCAAGGGCGGAAACACCAGGCCGACAAAAGCGACGGCCGCGCCAGCAGCCAGCGCCGCAACGGCGGTCCAGTTAAAGCCGCGTGAGTATTCGTAGACGCCATTGCGTTGATAAAGATCTTCGAGGACGAGGAATTTCTTGCGCACGATGAAGTAATCACAAATGAGGACGCCCGCGATGGGGCCGAGAAAGCCGGAATAGCCGACGAGCCAGCCGAAAATGTAGCTGCCGTAATCGGCCATCAATTTCCAGGGCTGCATGACGATGCCCATGGCGCAGGTGATGAGTCCACCGGTGCGAAAACTGATGCGGCGAGGAGAAAGATTCGAGAAATCGTTGGCCGGAGAGACAACGTTGGCGGCGACGTTGACGTTGAGAGTGGCCATCAGCAAGGCGATCATCGCCAGAACGACAGCGAAAGGATTGCCGAGGCGCGAGAGAACGGCGACGGGATCCCAGAGCGCCTGGCCAAAAATGATCATAGTGGCGGACGTGACGGCGATGCCGATGAAGGAATAAAAAGTCATCGTGGCGGGAAGACCGAGGGCCTGGCCGACGATTTGATCGCGCTGGCCACGGGCGTAACGCGTGAAGTCGGGAATGTTCAATGAAACAGTGGCCCAGAAACCGACGACGCCGGTGAGCGAAGGGATGAAGAAGCGGAAAAACTCATTGAAGCTCTGGAATTTCGACGGCGTGGCCAGCATGGGGCCGAAGCCGCCAGCCTTGCTGCGGGCCCAAAGAAGAAGAGCAAGTCCGATGAGCAGCAGGAACGGAGCGGAGATGCCCTGCAAGAAGCGGATGGTTTCGATTCCTCGAAGAATTACAAGAACGTTGAGGAACCAGAAGAAAACGAAGCAGATGGCCGGGCCGGACGAAAAGCGCGCCCAAGAAGGCGCAAGCGCTACGATCATGGCGTTGATGGCTTCGCCGCCGATCCAGGTTTGGATGCCGAACCAGCCGCAGGCGACAAGAGCGCGCAGAATGGCGGGGACGTTGGCGCCGAGAACGCCGAACGAAGCGCGCGCAAAAACCGGGAAGGGGATGCCGTACTGCGCACCGGCGTGGGCGTTGAGCAGCATAGGAATCAGCACCAGCACGTTGCCGAGAAACACGGTGAAGAGCGCCTGTCTCCAGTTCATGCCGCCGGCAATCATGCCGCTGGCGAGCATGTACGTGGGAATGTTCACGCTCATGGAAATCCACAGGGCGGCGTAATTGTAGGTGCGCCAGACGCGGTGTTCGCTGGGGACGGGAGCGAGGTCCTTGTTGTAGAGCGAACTGTTCTGAATGGTTTCGGCGCGAAGCGCGGCGCTGTGAATTTCACTCATCGTGAAGGTCTGCTCCCATCTCCTTATCGCGAATCGCAACTGCGTTTGCCGGGAGGCGGAACATAACCTAGCTGGCTGCGGCGCTGGTCGCGGCTTGCGTGCGCACGATTTCGCCATACGATTCCGGGCGGCGATCGCGGTAGAACTGCCAGGTGTCGCGGACTTTCTGAATCTCGTCGAGATTCAATTCCGCGACGAGCAGTTCGTCCTTATCGCGGCTGGCCTGGGCGACGATTTTCCCGCGCGGGTCGCAAAAGTAGCTCTTGCCGTAAAACTCGCCGATTTTCCAGGGAGCTTCCGTGCCGACGCGATTGATGGCGGCGACGAAATAGGCGTTGGCGACGGCGTGGGCGGGCTGCTCGAGTTCCCAAAGATATTCGGAGAGGCCGGCAACGGTGGCGGAGGGGTTGTAGACGATTTCCGCGCCGTTGAGGCCGAGGATGCGCGCGCCCTCGGGGAAATGGCGATCGTAGCAAATGTACACGCCGACGCGAGCGTAGCGAGTCTGGAAGACGGGATAGCCGGCGTTTCCGGGCGTGAAATAAAACTTCTCCCAAAAGCCCGGGTGACAATGCGGAATGTGGTGCTTGCGGTATTTGCCGAGGTAGCGGCCGTCAGCGTCAATGACGGCAGCGGTGTTGAAGTAAACGCCGGTCATCTCCACTTCGTAGACTGGGACGACGAGGACCATCTGATATTTCTTGGCGAGTTTTTGCATCAGCGAGATGGTAGGTCCGTCAGGGATGCGCTCAGTCAATTCGTACCAGCGAGTCTGCTGCTCGGCACAAAAGTACGGGCCATAGAAGAGTTCCTGGAGACCGAGGATTTGCACTTTTTTCTTGGCGGCGTTGGCGATCAAGCGCTCGTGCTTGGCGATCATTTTCTTCTTGATGTCGGCGAGCGAAAACCTTTCCGGAGACCATTCACATCGTGCCTGAATCAGGCCACAGCGAACCGTGCGGGGCATGGAGATACCTCCCAAGCTAATGCAGGCGAAAAGTCTACTCTGTGCGAGGGTGTGCGACAAGTTTTCGGCAAGCGGTGGAATGAATGCAACAAATCAGGGTTGGATTGACGCTTTAGACCATGAGAACTACCATCGAGGGCAAATGATTTTCCAGCAGGAGTCCTGACTTGGGAAGAACGAGCAAAGAGACAATCAAGCGGTTGTGCGCCCTCGGACTCTTATTGCTTTTGAGTAGCAAAGCCGCGTGCGGACAAGAGCATGGGGCGCACGGAGCAGCGGGATCCCTCGGAACCGTGGAATTTCGGGTGTCGTGCACGGCCAAAGCGCAAGAATCGTTCACGCGCGGCATCGCGCTCCTGCATTCATTCACCTATGAAGAGTCCGCCGAGGCATTTCGCGATGCGGCCGTGATAGATCCTCGCTGCGCCATGGCGCATTGGGGCCTGGCGATGACGGAATACCATCAACTGTGGGACCCCTGGCCAGGGCCGGCGGAATTGCAACGCGGCTTCGCTGAGATTCAGAAGGCGCGCGAATTGAAGCCGGCGACACCGCGGGAAAAAGAATTCGTCGAGGCGCTCGGCAAATTCTATGACGGCTGGGAGAAGCAAGGCCACGCGGCTCGCGCCAAAACCTATCGCGATGCGATGGGAGGAGTATACGAGCGAAATCCAAAAGATCAGGAAGCGGCGATTTTCTATGCGCTGGCGCTGGTGGCGACCGCTGCGCCGGAGGACAAGACGTATGACAATCAGCGGAAAGCAGCGGCAATTCTCGACCCTCTGTTTGCGTCGCATCCCGATCATCCCGGAGCGGCGCACTATCTGATCCATGCGTATGACAATCCGGCGCTCGCATCACAGGGTGTGACAGTGGCACGGGCCTACTCCAAGATCGCTCCCGACTTGCCACACGCGCTGCACATGCCGTCGCATATCTACACGCGGCTCGGATTGTGGGAGGAGTCGATTTCTTCGAACGTGGCCGCGGTAACAGCAGCACGAAAGCACGGAGATCGGGGCGACGAGTTTCATGCCCTGGATTATCTGGTCTACGCTTACCTGCAATTGGGACGGAATGACGAGGCGGAAAAGATCAGGGACAACCTGCCTGCCGTGGGAAAGGAAAACCCTTCGTCCCTGTTCAAGATCCACTATGCAAAAGCTGCCATTCGCGCGCGGTGCGTGCTGGAACAGCATCAATGGAAGGAAGCCGAAAACCTGGAGCCCGATTCAGAGGTGGAGCCGCAAGTGGCGGCGATTTCGCATTGGGCGGCGGCGCTGGGAGCCGTGCACGCGGGAGATCTGCAAGCCGCGAGGCAACACACAGAGCAGGTGCGCAGACTTTCGGGAGAATTAGAGGGAAAAGGCGACGCTTACTGGGCGGAGCAAGTGGCTATTCAAGGCAAGGAAGCCGGCGGATGGGTGGCGTTCGCTGAGCATCGAACGTATGACGCTTTTCGTCTGCTAAGAATGGCGGCGGATCACGAGGATGCCGCGGAAAAACATGCCGTCACGCCCGGAGCAATCCGGCCCGCGCGGGAATTGTTTGGTGATTTGCTCATGGAAATGAACCGACCGAAGGAGGCGCTGACCGCATACCGGCAGGTATTAATTACAGCGCCGGGAAGACGAAATGCTTTGAAGGGAGCAGCGGATGCCGCTCAAATGGCCGGAATATCGAGTAAATTGCACGAGTAATCCAGGATTCTGCTGCCAGCAAATTCGGGGTTCATTGAACTGTCGCTTGCGGAGTACTAAGGCAGGTAAATTTTCGGGGGCGGTAGAGCTTTTTTACTTGGAATTCGCACGGCAGTTCGTTGAAAATAAACATGTTAAGAGTGGCCTGGGGCTTGCACTTCTTAGCCAAGTGGGGGAGGCGAGCCGAGGATCCCTTTAGGGGATTGAGGGCTGGGCCGGTTCGCTACTCCCCCCTTACACTTTCGCCGAAAGGTGACCCAAGATCTTCCCCAGGGTTGCCGACACCCCAAACACCCCGGATTCGATACTCAGCGAAAGTGTGCTTGAACGCGAGTTCGGGGTCAAAAATGTATATCGTGATCAGACGCAGTAAAAGACCTGAGGCGCGGCAAGCGTTATGTCGTGGGGCCGCGTATCGTAATCGGCGAGCGTGAGAGCCAGCATAATCGCCAGCCAGAAGATAGAGCAAACAATGACCAACTGAGTGCGCCCGGGGCTATAGCGGGCATGCATGAAATAGAGAACAACGAGCGTGGCTTTGATCGTGGCGATGCCCAGTGCGATGACGATGTTGTATTGATGAAAGTTCTGGAATGCGGCCCAAACAGTAAGGCCTGTGCCAAGCATCAAGGACGCGAAAATGACGATATAAACTTTTGGCGAAACAATGTGCTCGGACACGCGCGACCCTCCTACCGGTGCCTGTCAATCAGATATAACAACGGGAACAGATAGATCCACACAATATCGACGAAGTGCCAGTACAAGCCGACGATTTCGACGGGCGTGTTGTACTGCGGGGTGAAGCGCCCGGCGAAAGAGCCCGTGATGAGCCATATGAGGAGGCCGACGCCCACGATCATATGGAGGGCGTGCAGGCCGGTCATGCCGAAGTAGAGGGAGAAATAGAGTTGGCCATGAAAGTTGATGTCGGGATCGACGGCGAAAGCCTCATCCACTTCCTTCTTCTCCAGGGCCAATTCCTTAAGGTCATCGCGCGCCATGGGATGCGCTGGGTGATACTTCATGTCAAAACCGTGGCCGGGAATGAGGTGGTGGTCGAACTTCTGCTTGTATTCGACGGCTTTGACGCCAAGAAAGACGGTACCGAGACCGAGTGTGGCGATCAGGAAAATACTGACCAATTTCTTTTTGCCGACCTGGGCAGACCAGACGGCCATGGCCATAGTCAGACTGCTCATAATCAGCACAACGGTGTTGCCGGCGCCCAAAGTGATGTCCAGAGTATTGCTACCGATACCGAAGGCGGTGCTGAACGCGCTGCGATTGATGGTGTAAGTGAGGAAGAGGCCGCCGAAGAACAGGACTTCGGTGACCAGGAAAATCCACATCCCGAGCGTGGCAGTTTCTTTCTGCTGCTCGAGCGTTTGAAAATGCCCGTACAGATCGCCGGTGCGGTGCACTCGGTACTCCTCTTCCTAAGCCAATGCAGGGCCTGGCTCGGTCCAACCGCGGGACGGACTGAAGTCCGCCCCCTACATAAAGATCAAACTCACTAATCGTCTCCATGAGCGGGCGCGAGGGGCCGCGCGCCTGCAGCCAAGCCTAGATCAGGGCGGTTCTGAAAGTCGTAAGGTTCCCACGTAACTTCCGGGGTGACGTGGAAATTTTCCGTCAGTGGCGGCGAATCCGTTTTCCATTCCAGGCCGGTGGCAGGCCAGGGATTCGGCCCGGCGACTTTGCCATAACGCATAGACCAAATCAGATAACTCATAGGCAGCAGATAGCCGAGCGCAAGGATCGATGCACCGGCAGTGGACAACACGTTGAGGACCTGGAATTCCGGCGGATAGGTGTGATAGCGGCGCGGCATGCCGAGATAGCCGAGGATGAACTGCGGAAAGAACGTCAGATTGAAGCCAACAAAGAGAATAATCGCGGCAAACTGCGAGAGCGATTTCGGATAGAGCCGGCCAGTAATCTTTGGCCACCAGAAGTGCAAGCCGCCCACATAACCCATGACCGCGCCGCCGACCATGATGTAGTGGAAGTGGGCGACGACAAAGTAGGTGTCGTGAATATGAATGTCCAGACCGAGGCACGCGAGGAAAAGCCCCGTGAGGCCACCGATCACGAACAAGCCAATGAAGCCGAGGGCATATACCATCGGCGGGTCCCAGGAGATCGAGCCTTTGTAGAGCGTTGAAGTCCAGTTAAAAACTTTTACCGCTGAAGGGATCGCCACAAGGTAGCTGAGGAACGAAAAGGTGAGCGCGGCGTAGGTGGATTCGCCGGTAACGAACATGTGGTGCGCCCAAACGAGAAACCCGATGACAGCGATGGCGATGCTCGAGCCGGCGATGAAGGAATAGCCGAAGATGGGCTTGCGCGCAAAAGTCGGGATGATCTCGCTGACCACGCCCATGGCCGGAAGAATCATGATGTAGACGGCCGGGTGCGAATAGAACCAGAAGAGGTGCTGGAAGAGAATCGGGTCGCCGCCCAGCGCCGGATTGAAGAAACCCAGATGGAACATGCGTTCGAGGCCGGCAAGCAACAGTGTGATGGCGACAACGGGCGTGCCCAGAATCATGACGAGGCTGGTAGCGTAATGCGCCCAGGCGAACAGCGGAAGACGGAACCAGGTCATGCCTGGGGCACGCATGGTGTGGATGGTGACAATGAAGTTGAGTCCCGTGAGAATCGACGAGAAGCCGTTGATGAAAATGCCGATAACCGCCGGGGTGACTGCGGAATTCGAATACACACTGCTGAGCGGCGTGTAAAACGTCCATCCGGTATCCAGGCCGCCGGTGCTGAAAGAATACAGAACGAAGCCACCACCGATGAGGTAGATATACCAGCTCAAGAGATTGATCTTCGGGAAGGCCAAATCCTTAGCGCCAATCATGAGGGGAATGAGGAAATTCCCGAAGACCGCGGGGATCGAGGGGATCAGAAAGAAGAAAATCATCGCCACGCCGTGCATGGTGAAGAGTTTGTTGTAGGTCTCCGGCGTGACCAGCGCTCCGCCGGGGGTCAAAAGATGGATGCGAATCATGGTGGCGAGGACGCCCCCGATGAAAAAGAAAACAGTGACAGAGGCGAGATAAAGCAAGGCGATGCGCTTGTGATCGGTGGTCAACAGCCACGAACGGATGCCGGAGCCGTAGGTGGCGTTCAAATAATGTTCGTCCGGCAATTCGAGGTCTGGCGTTAGAGGCGTGTTGCTCATAACTTATTTCTTCCCCGTGGGCGGCGCAATTCCATAGCCCTTCGCGGGCACCGGCTGCGACTGCAGAGACTTGATATAGGCGGTCAGAGCGAAAATCTGCTCCTCCGTCAACTGTCCCTGGAACGTGGGCATCAACGGCGGATACCCGGCCACAATTTTTGCGTTTGGTTGAAGAATAGATTCGCGGATATAGGCTTCTTCGGCGGTAACGGTGGAGCCATCCGCCAGGAGAACTTGCGCGCCATATACGCCGTTAAGCGAGGGAGAAGGTCCCGTGCCATTGGCGACGTGACAAGTGATGCAGGCCTTTTCGGCAAAAAGTTTTTCGCCGGCAACGGCGGGATTGGTGCTCCCGCCGGAGGAGCCGGAAAGCCATGCGGAGTAGTCCGACGGTTCCATGACGGTAACCCATCCGCCCATCAGGGCGTGGTTGGTGCCGCAATACTGCGAGCAGAAAAAGTGATAGCGGCCGGGCTTGGTGGGGCGGAACCACATGGTGTTGTAATGCCCAGGAACGACATCCATCTTCACACGGAATGCGGGAACGAAAAAATCGTGTATGACGTCTTCGCTGGCGAGGATGAGGCGAATATTGCGGCCGACGGGAACGTGCAATTCATTGATTTCCTTCAATCCGTTGGGTTGTTGCGCTTTCCACATCCACTGCTTGCCGACCACGTAGACGTCGAGAGTGTCGTGCGGTGTGTTGCGATAGTCCACGTAGACAACGGCGCCCCAGCCGAACATGGCCATGGCCAGAATGAGGGGAACGATCATCCACACTGCCTCGAGCCGCGAATCTTCGTGGGTGACAATACCGACGGCGGTCGATTCCTTGCGATGGTACTTGAAGAAGAAAAAGACAATGGCAATGGTAATGGCGGCTGCAAAGAACACACAAACCCCGGTGATAAAGATCATCAGCGCGTCCACTTGCGGCGCGAAGTTGGAAGCTTGCTCGGGATAGATTGGCAATTGCGACTGCACGGCTAGTGAGCTCCTCGTTCCAGGCCACCGGCAAGCGGCTGGCGCAAATTCCTGGCTGCCGCCAGCGATTCGCGGCGGCGGTAAATCAAAATACCTCCGACAATACAGAGAATCGTCAGTACGCCGCCCAGGCGGATAATCTTGAGAATCGAAGCGCTGTATCTGGCCGTTGAGGGATCGTAGTGATAGCAAAAAAGCAAAACATGGTCGATGGGCGAGCCGATCTTTCCCGCGGAGGCGTCCACGAGTCCGAGGCGCATGTCGCGGCCGGGAAATTCGACGCCGTAGAAGTAGCGGGAGATGCGGCCGTCCGGAGTGAGAATCATCACGCCGCTGGCGTGGGAGAAAAGATTATTTTTCGCGTCAAAAGAGAAACGGAAGTTCGCGGCTTTGGTCGCGGTCCCGATGGATTCTTCCGAACCGGTTAGGAAATGCCATCCGGAATCCGTTTCCGGGCGGCGGAAATGAGCCACGGCCTTCTTTTTCTTTTCGGCGGCCATCCCCGGTGTCTCGCGGGCATCGAAGCTGACGAAAACAACTTCGTAATCTCGTCCCGGATTGAAGGAGAGCATGCGTAGCGCGCCAACAACGCCTTGTTCGACCTGATCGCAAAGCATAGGGCAACGGTAATAGACGAAGGCGAGAACTACCGGTTTTTGGCCGAAGTAGTCGCGGAGCTGAACACTGCGGCCGGTTTCGTCACGGAAGGGCAGGTCCAGCGGCATTTGCCCGTTAAGCGGCGGTTCGAACCCCACGTTTTGCAAAACCGCGGGCATGGCCGAAGCCGCGGGGCCGGCACTGGCAGGAACCGACTGCGCGCGCAGCGTGGTGCCAGCGGCGAGCAGGAGCGCGGCAGTCGCGACGATATGGTGAACTTCCTTCATGGCGCTATTTCTTCTTCTCCGTCGAAGCTGCGGGCGCGGGGGACAAACCCTTTTCCGCGACGATCTTCATCGCATCCTTGACAGGAATCTGCACGATGCCGCTGGACCGATCAATCCACTCCAGCTTTTCATTGCCCTCGGTGTCGTCTTGTATCTTTTTGCGCAGATCGGCCTGCGGATCGGCTTTCTGGCCAGGAAAACCAAAGCCTTGTAGCCGGGGCTCAGGCGGCAATTCCCGTCGATGAGTCACGCGCGATGGCGGCGGAGGCGAATCGATCGAAGCCGTAAAGGCTGTGGTATAGCGCAGGACAAAAATACAGATAAATGCAGAGGCAACGACAGCTAAGCCCAAGGCAAAAAGATATTTATAGATCACGCCAGCCTGGATGTCGCGCTCTTCGAACGAAACGTCCGCGTGGCGCGGCTCGTGACCCGAGTTGTGAGACTCAGTGCTCATGGTGCTCAATGGCCTCCGCAAGGTCCGGGTCTCCGAGCGGCAGCAGCGGGCACTGCTTCAAGTTGAATGCAAAAAAACCAAGCCACAATCCGCCGAGGGCGAGGGGCAAAACAATATCCAGCCACGTGGGCATAGCGCGGGAAGTGAATTCAGGGCGTGTCATCCAGTATAGATCCACAAGGCGCATGAAGATGAGCCAGATAGCGATCCTCGGAAGCACCTTGGAATTGCGTTTCACATCCTGCGAAAGGAGCAGGAAAAAGGGCACGAAGAAATGGAACACCAGAACAATCACAGCGACGACGCCCCAGCCACCATAGAGGCGCGTGCGATAGAAACTGATTTCCTCGGGCTGGTTGCCCGACCAGATGATAAGCAGCTGCGAGAAATCGAAATACGCCCAGAGCATCACGAAAGCGAGGAGTAGTTTTCCTAAATCGTGGAGATGGCGCTTCTGCAGTACGCTGGCGAAAGGTTCGCTCCGCGCCAGGAGCACGACGACCGCAATCATAAACGACATCGAGGAGATCAACTGTCCGGCGACGAACAGGAAGCCGTAGATGGTGGAAGCCCAGTGGGGCGAAAGAGACATGGCCCAGTCGATAGCTGCGAAGCTCATCGCAAAAACATAAAGAATGATGCCAGGACCGGCCAGCATTTTGAAGCGGAGACGCAAAGCGCGGTCTTCGGGATTGGCGTCCTGCTGCTTCGACAAAATATTAAAGATGAACATCAGCGCAAGCCAGACAACGAAATAGATGGCTGCGCGAGTGTAAAAACCACTGGTCGTAAGGTAGTTCTTTTGAAAGTCCGAGAGAGCGCCCTCGCCGGTTGGCGGCGCGTTGAGCCAGCCTTTCTCGTCTCCATGACCGGAATAGAGATGCTTCATTCCGAAAATTGCGATGGGCAGGAAAGCTACGACCATCAGTGGAAGCACGCGGGTGGCGGATTCGAGCGGACGACGAATAATGATACCCCAGTGGCCGCTGGTGAGATGCTGCAACATGACCAAACCTAGCGAGCCGACGGTCAAGCCTAGAATCAGCAGGAAACTCATCAGGTAGGACTGATAGAAATCTCTAGGGCTGCGCACGGCCCCGAGAATGGACACCAGCAAAGCGACGCCACCGATGGTTAGCGCGCGTTGCTGTACGCGGCTGACGCTTTCCGGCGCTTGGTATTCCTGCGCAGCCATTAGAAGCCGCCTCCTGTCGAGTCCTTGCTGCCTGTTTCTGGCTTGGGCTCGCCGCCAGGTTTCGTGACAGACGAGCCGCTTTGATTCAGCTTATCGCGAAGCTCGGCCGGCAGATCGGCAGCTTTCGCATTGCGGCTGAGCTGCAGCGCGCGGAGATACGCGATGATGGCCCAGCGGTCACGTGGAGGAATCTGCGCCGAGTAGCCCAGCATCTGTCCGAAACCATTGGTTGTGACGTCGTAAATATAGCCATTGGGTGCCTGGCGAAGGCGGTCTTGATGATAGCTAGGCGGCGCCTTCATGCCGCGCATGACCACGAAGCCATTACCGTCGCCCTGCAAACCGTGGCAGGGAGAGCAGAAAATCTTGTAGCGCTCTTCCCCGCGCTCGAGAAGTTTGAGGTCCACGGTCAGAGGAAAATTGTTCGAATTCTTCGGCACAAAGAGTTCGTCGTCGGCAAGGGAACCGCGCGCGACGGTGTTTTCGACCGGCGGTCGCTCTGAGCGGCCATCGCCAAAGAATTCGGAGGGCGAAAGCGGCCCGTTCTTCGGCTGGTTGGCCATGTCCTGCCGCATGTATTCGCAACCGCCACCGAAAATCAAGGAAGCAACGGCGCAAGCAGCAGCGAAGCAGCGCGAGGCGTTAGTCAAGGGCCACCTCGGTGATATGGTGCGCGTGAACTTCCTGGAGAAGGCGCGCGCATTCCGCAAGATCGAATTTCCGATCCTTGGATTCGATGCAAACAAAAAAACGGTCTGACGATGCATGCGTGAAACGATGCACGTTGAAAACCGGATGATTCGGCTGGGGCAGTTTGTTGAGGGCGAGCATACCGAAAACCGCAGCGAGCGACGCTCCGAGAATGGCCAGCTCAAAGGTGACGGGAATAAAAGCAGGCCAGCTATTGAGGGGACGGCCGCCGATGTTCAACGGGTAGGTGATCGCCATGGCCCAGTATTGAAAGAAAAACCCTCCGATGCCCCCCGCTAGGCCACCGAAAAGGGTGATCGCAGGCACCAGGTTGCGCTTCAGGCCAAGAGCTTCCGAAAGACCTTCGACAGGGAAGGGAGCAAAGGCATCGAAGCGGCGGTAGCCCGCCTCGCGGACTTTCTCTACAGCGTGGAGGAGTTCTTCAGGCGTGCCGAACTCGCCTATCACACCATATATGTGAGAACGGTGCTGCATTATTTCTTTTCCTCGGACGTCTCCGCGACCAGTTCGCGCATTTCAGCAATGGAAATCGCGGGGAGAACGCGGACGAAGAGGAAGAGGAGCGTAACGAACATGCCGATGGTGCCGATAAAGGTGGCCCAATCCCAAAACGTCGGGCTATAACGGCCCCAGGCCGAAGGCACGAAGTCCCGCGTCAGGCTGATGACCACAATCACGAAGCGCTCCAGCCACATTCCGATATTCACGACGATGGACATAATGAAGAGCACGGTGACGTTGTGCCGCATCTTGTAAGACCACAGCAGCTGGGGCGTCAGGATGTTGCAGAGAATCAGCGCGTAGTAAAACGGCGCGTACGGACCGTGGAGCCGTTGCTGGACCAGGAAAACGTCAAACTTGTTGCCGCTGTAAGAGGACATGAAAAATTCAAAGAAGTAGCCATAGGCCACGATAAGCCCCGTGGCCAGCATCACCTTGGCCATGTTGTCCAGGTGACGCATGGTGATGAAGTCCTCGAGGCCATAGACTTTGCGCAGCGGAATCGCGATGGTCAGAACCATGGCGAATCCGGAATAGATAGCGCCGGCGACGAAGTAGGGGGGAAAGATAGTGGTATGCCAACCGGGAACGATGGCAATCGCGAAGTCAAAGCTCACCACGGTGTGCACGGAGAGAACCAGCGGCGTGGCGAGTCCGGCGAGCAGCAAATACGCCGACTGGTAGCGATGCCAGTGGCGCGCCGAGCCGCGCCAGCCCATCGACAGCATGCCGTAAATGATTTTCAGGGGCTTCTTGACAGCGCGGTCCCTCAGTGTCGCCAAGTCCGGAATGAGACCCACGAACCAGAACATCAGAGAAACAGTTCCATAGGTGGAAACCGCAAAGACGTCCCAGATCAGCGGGCTGCGGAACTGCGGCCAGAGTCCCATGGTGCTGGGATAAGGAAACATATAAAACGCCATCCACGGGCGGCCAGTGTGGATGAGCGGGAAAATGCCGGCGCAGGCTACGGCAAAAAGCGTCATCGCTTCCGCGAAGCGATTGATGGAGGTGCGCCATTTTTGTTTTAACAGAAACAAAATCGCGGAAATGAGTGTGCCGGCGTGGCCGATACCGATCCACCAGACGAAATTAACAATCGCAAATCCCCAGCCGATGGGGATGTTGATGCCCCAGATGCCGACGCCCTTGATGACCAGCCAGCCGATCGCGATCGTCATCATGCCCATAAGGCTGAAGGCGATCAAAAATCCAATGTACCAGCCTAAGGAAGTCGGGCGGGTCAGAACGATCGAGCTGATCTTGTCTGTGACAGACCCAAAGGTGTGCCCCGGGCCGATCACCGGAGTCAGCCGGCGGATTTCGGGAGAGTCGACCGGTGGTTTCCCATCGCTCATGCCGACTCCAATTCCGGGTTCGGATTGCGCACGGCCGCTAGATACGTGGTGCGGGGACGCGCGTTGAGTTCTCCGAGCAATGAATAATTGCGCTGCTGCGCTTTCAACTTCGCGACACGACTGTTCTTGTCATTGGCGTTACCGAAGATAATGGCTTGCGTTGGGCAAGCCTGTTCGCACGCCGTGACGATCGCGCCGTCGGGAATTGGAGCGTTGGCTTTCTCCGATTCAATGCGCGCGTTGTTGATGCGTTGCACGCAATAGGTGCACTTTTCCATGACGCCGCGGCTGCGCACCGTGACTTCCGGATTGCGCAAGAGTTTGAGTTGCGGCGTTTCCCAATCCTGAAAGCGCAGAAAGTTGAAGCGGCGCACTTTATAAGGGCAGTTGTTGGAGCAGTAGCGCGTGCCGATGCACCGGTTGTAAGTCATGTCGTTCAGGCCTTCGGCGCTGTGCACGGTGGCCCCAACAGGGCAAACCTGTTCGCAGGGGGCGTTCTCGCATTGCTGGCAAGGCACCGGCTGGAAGAATGTCGGCGGATTGTCGAGTGACTCGTCGTACGCGGCAGCGTCGCCGACGGTCGGCTTGAGCTTTTCGTAATAGCGGTCAATGCGGATCCAGTGCATTTCGCGGCCGCGCATTACCTGATCCTTGCCGACCACGGGAATGTTGTTCTCCGACTGGCAGGCGACCACGCAAGCGTTGCAGCCGTTGCATTTGTTCAGGTCGATGGCCATCGCCCACTTGTCGCGGTTGTAAGGAAACTCGGCTTCGCCTTTGTAAAGCGAGAGTTCCTTTGGCGGCAATGGCGCAAGCTCGTTGGCGAAATTCGGATTCTTGTGATATTCGGCGAGCGTGCCGGTCGCGAGAATCTGCCGGCCTTCCATGTTGAAATGATACTGGGTACATGCGAGTGGATAGTCTTCCCCGGTTTTCTTGATCGCGCTGCCCGGGGCTGAGGCGGTCCAAAGGGCATCGGAAGTGCGCACGGCGTAAGCGTTGAAACCCTTGTTCGTGCCGGTGTAGCCGGCGCGTTTGCGGCCGTATCCTAGAGGAAGAACGACAACACCATCGGCCTGACCGGGCACGACCCACGCCGCCGCTGTGACTTTACTGCTCGAAAGTGCGATGTCAATAACGTTCGAATAAACCTTGCCGTGCTCGCCGCCGCGCCAAGCGACATTGTGAGCCAATTGCAGCCTCTCCGCGGTCTTGGGGCTGACCAACGCGGCGTTATCCCATGTGAGCTTGGTGACCGGTTTCGGCAATTCCTGCAGCCAGCCGTTATTGGCGAAGCGACCGTCGTAAACGCAAGGATCGGGACGGAAGATGAATTCGATGTCGCCCGCAGAGGTGGTTTTGATGGCGGGCAGATCATAACCACCGAGCTTCGAAACGGCGCTAACTGGCGCGAACGCTGAACCGGCTACGAGGCCGTCGTTCAATGTTTTTCGCCAGAACTTTTCGAAATCGGCGGAGGGATTCGCGGCCTTCAGGCGATCGCGCAACGCATCGTAATCGGAGACACCCGGCTTGTCGCTGAAAGCGCCAAGAGCTTCACGCGCGGAGTGAGTGTGGTAGAGCGGCGCGATCAGGGGCTGAATCACGCTGAGCGTGCCGTCGAAAGCGCGCGCGTCGCCCCAGGTTTCAAGGTAATGGGATTCGGCAACGTGCCAGTCGCAGAGTTCCGCAGTCTCGTCAAAATGCGATCCGACGTAGACGGTGTTCTTAACGGGCTTGCGTTTTCTCTTTTCGTCGAATTTGATCTTGGATGCGAAGTCGAAATCGTGCGGCGCAGTGTACACCGGATTAACGCCCAGGATCAGCAGTGTCTCGACCTTCCCATCGTAGATGTCGCCGCACAATTCGCGCAGCGATTCCAGGTGATTCACCGGACGCCCTTCTACCGGCTGGGTGTAGTACACCGTTGTTCCAACGTTCCCGAGCGCCGCGTTGATCGCATGCGCCAGCGCGTGGACCGCAGCGGGCTGCTGTTCTCCCGCGACGACCAGTGACCTACTTTTATTGTTTTGAAGATCTTTAGCGACCGCGTCGAACCATTTTTCCGCGCCAGGAGGAAGCGCGGCGGACCCGCCGAACCCCAGCTTTGCCGCCAGCGCCCGCGCAAAAACTTCTATATCCGAAGCGCGCAGTGGCAAGCGATGATCTGCAGTCGCGCCAGTGACGCTGGGTGTCGGCTCGACTACATACAGCCGGTTCATCTCAGGACCGCTGCGATCCCTTTCGAAGAATTGATCCAAGTTGCGGCGGCGCGAGAATTCTCTGGCGTAACGGATGTGTCCCGGGCCGCTACCCAAAAAATCGGAGTCGAGCGAGAGAATGACGTCGGCCTTCTCCACGCGGTAAACCGTGTTGAGGTAACTGCCGAAGGCGAGCTTCGCGCCTTCGCGCGCGCTGTCGCCGACGGCAGGCTCCCACTGGTGCCACTTGGCTTTCGGAAAAAGCGTCAGCAGCGATTGAATCTGTGCGGCGAGCGTCGGTGAAGTGACAATACCGGTCAGGATGCGGAACCCCGCCCCGTTCGAGCCTTTCATCGACGCCGCAATCGCCTGCGCGCTTTCTACAAACAAGGACCAAGTCTGAATTTCACCAAATTTCGTCACCGTCTGAGCGCGATCCGGATCGTAAAGATTCAGGACGGAAGCCTGCGCGAACACATTCGTCGCGCCTAGGCTCGAAGGATGATCAGGGTTGCCTTCGATTTTCGTTGGGCGCCCTTCGTGGCTTTCCACCAGCAAGCCGATGGCATCGGCGCCAAACGGCATCGCCGTGGCATAAAACTGCGGCTTGCCGAGAGTCATCCCATCGGGCTGCTTGACGTACGGTACGACAATCTGTTCAGGAGTGCGGCCGCAACCGGAAAGACCGGCAAACGCCAGCGAAGCCGCCATCAACTTCAGGAAATCGCGGCGGTCGACGGAGTCGTCCCATTCCGAAGGCGCCTGGCGGGGAAATTCACGATGCAGTAGTTCCTCGAATTGCGAATCACCGGCGAGTTCCTCGAGTGTGCGCCAATACTGTTTATCGGTTTTCGATTGGAGCTTCGCGCGGACAGCGGCTAAATCCATGGGACCTTCATGCAACTTCACCCCGGTCGAATCGTTATGATCGTGCTGGCCGCCGGCGTGTTCGTGTTGCTCGTGTTCGCGCATACGTTCCATTAGCGATGGCAGGTCGAGCAGCTCGTTAGCTCGGCCGTGGTCCGAAGGTTATACGACTTTCTCAGCTCTGCGCCGATTTCCGCCTGATTATCCGGAGCTTTCCAGTCCATGTTGAAAACCTGATCTTTCGGACGCAAAACTTGCTCCGGATTGCGATGGCAGTCCAGGCACCATTGCATGAGCAACGTGTTGGCTTGGAATACCAGCGGCATCTGGTTGATTTGCCCGTGGCACGTCGAGCAGCCCACGCCCTTGTTGATATGAATGCTGTGATTGAAGTAGACGAAATCAGCCAAGCGGTGAACTTTGACCCATTGGATGGATTTATCGCTGCGATAGCTTTCGCGAACCGGCTCGAGGTAGGAAGCGTTGTTGAACAGCACCGAATGGCAGTTCATGCAGGTTTTTGTCGGAGGGATGCCGGCCACGGCGGAAGTTTCCACGCCGGTATGACAGTAGCGGCAGTCAATGCCGTCGTCGCCGACGTGATGTTTGTGGCTGAATTGCACCGGCTGCTCACGCGTGATGTTCTGCCGCGTCATATAGGGCGACCGCGCCACCGCGAGCACGGCCACAAGCGCGATTCCGATCAGAAAAAGCGCCGAAAACACACTGAATCGTGCGATGAAATTTGTACTGCGATGGAAAATCTGGGCCATGTCTTTTCAGCACAGTGCGGGGGAGCGCTCCGGAATGGAGCTGCGGTCAGGGCGTCCCACGAGTTAACCGGACAGTGCAAACCCGGGTCGTGCTTGACGCGATAGTGTCCAACAAAACTTTCGGGAATGCAACCTCCGCACCCATCCGCAAACTTTCTGACACGTTCAAAACTTTCGAAGAAAATCGAGGCTCGCTCGCTTTCATGCAACGATGAACGACGTAAGGACCAACAGGATCGCCATAGTCCTATAGTTCACGCTCCATCCGAACCCGTCCACCGTCACGGAGTGTGATGATTGAGCGAATGGAGAAGTTCAAACATTTTTCACTGCATTTTTTGAGTTGGACATTGGCTAAGAGCAGGATCGTGGTATCTTAGAAGTATCCTCCGGCGCTCTTTTTTGCGGCGGAGCCTACTCCAGTCCGCGCGCTCCCGCCGGCCGGGGTCCGTGGCACGCCGCTGGGGCGTGGTCCAACTGGTAGGACACCTCACTGTTAATGAGGATGGTGAAGGTTCGAATCCTTCCGCCCCAGCCAAATTTCCCCGACCGAGAGCGCAGGCCGCACTAGCCTTTCGCGATCGGCAAGCCCGCTTCCAGCCAGCCCTTCCAACCGCCGTCCATCGATTCGACGTTGTTGTAGCCCATTTTCTGCAGATTGTCCGCCACCAGCGCGGAGCGGAATCCCCCGCCACAGTACAGAATGAGCTTCGTGTTTGCGTCCGGAACGCGCTGCTCGATGTCGCGCTCGATGACACCCTTGCCCATGTGAACGGCGCCAGGAAGATGCCCCTTGGTCCACTCGTTGTCCTCGCGCACGTCCACAAGCAAGAATTTTTCACCACTGTCGGCCCGGCGCTTCACGTCGGCCACGTTGGTTTCTTTTATCTTTTTTTTCGCCTCGTTGACCAGCTTCAAGAATTGCGGCGCATGCGCCATCTCAATACTCCTCCCACGGATCGAATTTGAAGTGAGGATAGCACAGGCAACACGACGTCCAGGACCATTCAGCTCAGCGGGCTCTCCGTTTTAGGTTTGTCCCCGGCATCCTTCCTGGCAAATGAGCGCACCAGGTTTACGAAATTCCAGCGTACTCTTTCCTTCGTTCGGTCACCTTCGCCCGGCATTTTCCCTTTGCCGTTGCTGATGATCCAAAAAAGTTCGCCGTCGGTAAGTTTGTCAAGGGAAGACCCGTCGCGCCAGTCACGGAGGTCGAGCTTCATGTCGGCTGCGAGGTCCCCTTTGCCGTCGCCAATTTTCCCGTGACACATGGCGCAGTTGTAGCTGTAGAGCTTGCGCACCTCCGCCAATCCGTCCGACGTCGGCGGAACCGGGTTCTTTTTCGCGGCGTCTTCCGGCGTTATTTTCGGCTCTGCAGATCCCGGCTTTTCCTGGGCAAAATCTGGCTTGGCGTATGAAATCCCGAGGCTCGCGAGCAGAAACGCACCCAGAACAACGAGCGTCCCGCGCATAGTTTCCTCCTGACAGGATGGACCGGCCGAAGGAGTAGGGTTCGGCTTGATTGTGTGCGAATTCTACGCCCGTGCCCGCAGGAAGAAAAGAGAGAAGAATGGAAAAGGGCGATGCGAATCACCGCCCCCTCTGGAAAACTATGGTTTGGGCCGCGAATTGGAGACGCGTGGCGGCGTTTTTCTTGCCGCAGGCATCGAACATCCGTTCTGCGCCGGCGCGTCGCCAAAGCCTGCGCGGAAGCGGCTCGATTCCCGGACGCGGGTGCGCAGTCCATCGATCACCGGCGGAATCGAATCGTGCGCAACTCCGTGTATCAGAAAAATGACCAGCGCCGCTTCGCCCGGAGCGTCGGCGCTGGCACCGATGCCTACTCCTTGCACTCCGGCCTTCTTCATCCATTCATCCGAGTGCGCGGCGTGCACGATTTTTGCGCGCGCCACTTCTGCATCGGAAATTGGATAGACAAGCTGCGGCGGCACAGCGCCCTCCTCGAGCGCCGTGCTCTCTGCCGCGGTAACCGCGCCGCGTTGGGAAAATAGGGTTCCCTCGACGATGCGAGTGCGGATGCCATCTATCTGTGCAGGCAAATTGCTCCTGGGCTGCCCCTTCGTCACAAAAAGCAAGATGGCAGGCTCATTGGAATTGTCGTAGCTAGCTCCAACCCCAACGGCCTGCACTTCAGGATGCGCCATCAATTCCGCGAGACGCGCATCCCGCACGGTGAGGGCACTCTGCATCGGCTCCGCGGAAACTGCTGCTCTCTGCACGGCCAAGCGAGCCGCCGTGGCCGACTGAGGTCCCGGCAGACTACATGCGGCCACGGTATGTCCCGTGGGACTGGAGTCACCAACGATTACGGGCTTGGACTGGGGGTTTGCCGGATCCGCCAAACCATTCAGAACGTCAGAAATTGGATTGCCTACTGTGTCGGACCCGCTACCCGCAAAAAGCAAAGCCACCGGATCTGACGTATCCTGCGTGACAATCAGCGACCCGGAGTCGCCCTCCGCGCTAAAACCATTGTTCGTAATGTCGACCTGGTTGGTGAAGGAAACATTGAACGTGCTTCCCGTGCCGCATCCTTTCTGGTACTCCACGTTGATATTCGCCTGTGTCGCAAAGATGGAAGAACAGGTCAAGCCCGTCGATCGGCCGCTCTTCGCAACAGCTCTGCCGACTGTCGGCGCAACGCCGGAGCCGGCATGTGGCGGTCCGTTTGCCGGTGGGTTGCTGGCAGTGCCGCCCAATTGCAGGATCGTGCCCGCCGTATCCACTGCTCCTGTGTTAATTAGCGCCAAGGCCGCGTCGATTTTCGGCGCCGGCCCAGTCTCCATGTTGAAGAATTGAGAGAGCGTGGCAACCGTTGGCGGCGTCGCGCAATTGTTATCAATCAGGCCGGGTTGCACAATCGGATCGCCCACGGCAGCCGAGTCGCTGAGCGCAATAGTGTGGTTATTGCTGAGGATGTAGAGATTGGCCCCGCGGGATACGAGTGCGCCGAGCGTTCCACCACAACACAAGGTTTGACCACTCACGGTCGAGGAATCCTTGGCGTTTCCACCGGAGACTCCCAGCGGCGAATTTGCGCCTTGCGCATTTTGTTGCGGCGGCATGATCGTCACCAACACGGAATCCATCGCCGTTGGGACCGCCTGCGAAATTGCCGTGACCACAACCTGGCTCGTTTGTCCGCTGTTGTTTCCGCTCGCAAGCACGGGGACCGAATTCGGCGCCTTGAAGAGTCCGGTCGCTGAAATTGCTCCTGTTTGCAGGCCCCCGTTGTTCACTCCATTCACCTGCCAGGTTACCGCCGTGTTCAGATTGCCGGTGACAGTGGCAATAAATTGCGTCGACCCGAATGTGGGAACTGACCTTGAACCCCCGGTTATCGATACGCTGGTAGCCGGGCCGGCCTGAATCGTCACGGCAGCGGTCCCTGACTTCGTTGTGTCCGCTCCTGACACAGCTTTAATCGTCACGTTCGCCGGGCTCGGCACCGTGGTCGGCGCAACGTACACGCCTCCGTTCGAGATAAATCCATGCGTGGAATCGCCACTCTTGGGAGTGGCTTCCACAATCTCCCAAAACACGCTCTGATCCATTGTCCCGTTCACCGTCGCTGTGAACGTCCGCGACCCGCCCTTGTTCAACGAAACGGTGGCCGGCGCGACGGTCACGCTGCTCGTCGTAGGAGGCGGAGTCCCACTACTTCCGTTACTAGTGCCGCTACAGGAAATCAAATACGGGCAAATTATCACACTGGCGATCAGGGAGAGAGTACGGCGCATAGGGAGCCTCGTTTTGAGGGCGGGGCCTCTTACGCTGGCAGAATCAATTTGAACCGGGCAGGGAAATTCCAATTCTAAATTCAAATGTTTGACGGCCGCAAGCATTACAAAGGATGCTTGGAAGGTTTCTTCTCGAACCTAGTCGACAGCCCCGCCCCGAATCAATCGAGGTCGCGCCAGTTAGGCCCGGAGCCAATTTCCACAACGATGGGCACTGCCAGCTTGTGGACGCCTTCCATCTCTTCCCGGACTAGTTTTTCCAGCTTGGCGCGCTCCTTTGTGGGAGCTTCGAACAGAAGTTCGTCGTGCACCTGCAGGATCATTTTGGCCTCGAATTTTTCTTTCGCTAGACGCCTGTCGATGTTGATCATCGCCATCTTGATCAAATCGGCTGCCGTCCCCTGCAACGGCGAATTGAGCGCCGTGCGCTCGGCAAAGTTGCGGAGCTGCATTTGCGGTGAATTGATTTCGGGAATCGGGCGGATTCTGCCAAACAAAGTCTTCGCTACGCCGGTCTTCCGCGTGTCCGCAAGAATATTCTCCAGGTACTCTTTCACGCCCCGATAGCGCGTGAAATAAGCGTTGATGAATTTGGCGGCTTCTTTCTGCTCGATCCCCAATTGCTGCGCGAGCCCAAATGGCGAAAGGCCGTAAATAATGCCGAAGTTGATGGCTTTGGCGGCGTGTCGGTGCTCCGCGTTCTGCGCCATCGGCCCTACGCCGAACACTTCTTGCGCCGTCCGTGCGTGAATATCTTCACCGTTGCGGAAGGCTTCGACCAGCACGGGGTCCTTGGAAAAGTGCGCCATGATGCGCAGCTCGATTTGCGAGTAATCCGCGGACAGGAGTATCTTTCCTTTTTCGGCGACGAACGCGGCACGAATCTCCCGCCCCAGCTCGGTGCGGATCGGAATGTTCTGCAAGTTGGGATCGCTCGAACTCAGCCGGCCCGTAGCTGTCCCCGTCTGCGAAAAGCTGGTGTGCAGACGCCCGGTTTCCCGATGGATCAGTTTCGGAAGCGCGTCCACGTACGTCGATTTGAGCTTGGCAATTTCCCGGTACTCGATGATCTTCGCGGGAAGCGGATGCTGGGCCGACAATTCCTCCAAAACGTCGGCGGCGGTGGACCGCGCTTTCGCTTTTCCGCGCCGGGCGTTGGGCTGCAGATTCAACTTGTCAAAAAGAATTTCGGCAAGCTGCGTCGGTGAATTGACGTTGAATTCCGAGCCTGCCAGCTTCCAAATCTCCTTTTCCAGGTGGCGGACTTGTTTTTCCATCGACCGAGACATTTTCTCGAGTTCTTTGGGGTCCACGCGGACGCCGATTCGCTCGACCTCGGCGATCACCGGGGCAAGCGGCAGGTCTATTTTTTCGTAGACGGTTTCCAGCTTTTGTTCCTGGACTTGCGCGTGCAGCGTTGGCGCAAGCCGCTGCAGATAATCAGCGCGCTCACCCGGCCCGCCACCCATCATGGCGTTGAATTGCCGCATCACCACGTCCGCGAAATTGTGATTCGCTGTGGTAGGTCGCAACAAATAGGAATAGAGCTGCGTCGCGTGCCGGATACCCGTCGCTCGGCTCGTGAGCAGTTGAAAAAGCTTCGGATCGTGGACGATTTTCTGCCGCTTCGAATCGGCCAGCAGTGGCGCAAGCGCTTTCAGCGCTTCGCCCTGCTCGTCCATCCAGACGGCGCGTCCTTCGCCAGCTTTGGAAGAGACCTCGATCGAAGCGATGCGCGTTCCGAATCCTTCCGTTTCCCGTTCCCCCGTTTCAAGATTCAGCCAGACCGCCAGCGGCTCTTTAGCGGGCAGTTTGGCCAGGTACTCGCGAAACTCGGCGGCACTGGCAAGCTGTGCGTAGTCCGCTTTCACAGCTGATTCGGAATCCGCTGGCACCACAGGCGCCGCCGCTTCCGCACCCAACTCTTTCAACAGCGAACTGAATCCCAACTCACGATAGAGTTCCGTGAGCGCAATGCCGTTTGGCGGACACATTTCCAGCTCCGCCAGCTTGATCTCAATCGGCGCATCCTTAGCAATCTCCGCCAATTGTTTAGACATCAGCACTTGTTCGCGCTGTTGCTGCAAAGCCTCCCGGTACCTCTTGTTGGAAACCTCGTCCGCATGATCGAGCGCGCTCTCGACACTGCCGTACTTCTTGATCAACTCCGCTGCGCCTTTTTCGCCGATTCCCTTCGCCCCGGGAATGTTATCGATCGTGTCGCCGAGCAGCGCCATGTAGTCCACCACTTTTTCCGGCGGCACTCCCAAAAGCTCTTCGACCTTCTTTTCATCCACGATAATGTCGCCCTTGAGGCCGCCGGAGCCGGTGCGCAGCGTTCGCACATTCTTGCCGACGAGCTGCATCATGTCTTTGTCGTTGGACACGATCAGCACTTCCAGATTGTTCGCTCCTGCTTTGACAGCCATCGTGCCGATCACGTCGTCCGCTTCGTAGCCTTTCACTTCGAGCACCGGCAGGCGCATCGCTTCGCACAACCGGCGAACAAAGGGTAGTTGCACGCGCATTTCATCAGGCATGGGTTGCCGCTGCGCTTTGTATTTTTCGAACAGCTTGTCGCGGAAAGTCGCGCCGGGAGGATCAAACACAATCCCGATATAGTCCGGCTGATAATCCTTAATCAGCCGCTTCAGGATGTTTCCGAATAGAAAGGGGATGTTCGTCGGGATGCCTCCGGGACCTGTGAGCCGCTGCGGCATCGGCGCGAAAAAAGCCCGGTAAACATGCGCCATCGCGTCCACGAGAAACAGTTTCTTGGGAGTAGCAGTCATGCGGGCGAGTATAGCAAACGCCGATTACAGAGGCAGGAGCAGCACCCTCCAGCCTTTTTGGTTGCAGCGATGAATGATCGCAAATGAACAAAGGCCGCACGAGAAGGAATTCCTGTGCGGCCCCTCGATGCAAGAGCTGGCTCTTATTGTTTGTAGGGTTTATTAGGTCCAGATTTCGGTTCGGATTTTGGTTCCGGTTTATTCGCCGAGGGCTGTTTCGATGCGCCCTGTCCGCCGGCCTGCGCCTGCGAAACCAGCAACATCTGTGTGCCGCTGTCCAAGTGAACGTTCTTCCCCGCCGAAGTGATCACTGAACCCTGCGTGGCGCTTGAGCCTGCCGCGTTCATGTTCAGGCCGTTCAGGCCAAACACGCCTTGGCTGTTAGAAGTGAGCTGACCCGCGGCATTCAAGCCGCCGACGGCTCCCTTCGACGCGCCGGCTATGCTCCCGCCTGCATTTGCGGCGGAGTTCACCACTCCGCCAGCCGTTCCGCCAACGTTAGACGCGGTGTTCGTCACTGCGCCGACCGCGCCGCCCGCAGCGGATGTTACTCCGCCAAGTGCGCCGCGCCCTGATCCAGCCGCCGAAGCACCCATGCTGCCCATCATGTCCATGTCCGACCCAGCGGCCGAAGCATTGTTTTGAGCCGCGGCGATCGCCTGGATCCCCACGCTCAATGGAATCTCCTGGCTGTTCTTCAAGATCGCCTTGTCGAATACGATCCCCAGCGCCGATTCCGATTCGCCTTTGGCACGCGCCGAGGCTTGTGTAACGTGTCCGAGTACCTTGGCACCCTTGGGAATTACGGTTCTCCCTTCGGACTTCACGGCTTCCGTGGTGCGCGCGTTTACCGCATCACCCGGTTTGCACTTTTTCGAGTCGATTGGCGAACTCAGCGCGGCGTTGAACGCCGTGCCTGCCGCCAGTGAACCATTTACCTGGCCGTTCTGCGCCGACGCGGAAGTGGACGCCGATGCGTTGCCCGATGCTTGCGCCTGCGTCCGGCCAGCTTGTACCGATGTCTGGCTGCTGCTTTGTGCACCGGCCTGAGCCCCGGTCTGGGCCTGTGCCGAAGCGGCGACGCAGAAAAACGCCCCCACAACAATTGCCATCCCTGCGCGATTCATAGTCGTAAGACCTCCTTAAACAAGCTTTCGCAATGAGTTGGATTTTCTAGCTTCAGTCAAATGGGTATTCATGGAACCATTTTGATAGTGGCAAGGATGATGCCGATGCGTAAAGGTCTTGTTTTCTGCTAGTTACGCCATGTGATCGAGCATCTTGACCCCGGAAAAAGGAGGAGTACTAAGCAGGATTTACAGGGTAAGCGGCCAAGCGCGCCAGTCCACCCTAATTCAGCAACGCTTCTCAGGAAACGATTCCCAGCGGCTTTGCTACTTCCGCCAAAATGTCAGACGCGCGCAGGAGTTGATCGCGCTTATGCGTCGCGCTCACCATGGCACGCAGCCGCGCTTTTCCTTCCGCCACCGTAGGGTATCCCACCGCCGGAGCAAACACGCCCGCTTCAAACAGTTTCTTCGAGAATTCAAACGCCTTCGCCGCGTCGCCCACGTGGATCGGAATAATCGGCGTCTCGCTCACCTTAAACTGAAAACCGCGCTTCTTCAATTCGCGCTTGAACATTTTCGTGTTGGCCCACAATTTCTTCACCAGCTTCTCGCCCTCCGGTGAATCGAGCAGCGCAAAAGCCGCCTGGCATGCCGCGGCAGTAGCCGGCGGATGCGAAGTCGAAAAAAGGAACGGCCGCGCTCGCAGATACAAGAAATCGATCAGGTCGCGCGAGCCGCAAACGTACCCGCCCATCGCGCCAATCGCCTTGCTCAGCGTTCCCACTTGGATGTGCACGCGCCCGTGGCACTGGTGATGGTCTACCGTCCCTCGCCCGCCCCGTCCCAGCACGCCGGAAGCATGTGCGTCGTCCACCATCATGATGCAGTTATATTTCTCCGCCAGGTCGCAAAGCTGCGGTAACGGCGCGATATCGCCGTCCATTGAAAACACGCCATCCGTAATGATGAGCTTCTTCCCCGGAAAGTTCGCGTTCTCCTGCAGGATGCGCTCGCAATCCTGCACGTCCTTATGTTTGAAAACCTTGATTGTCGCTTTCGAAAGGCGCCCACCGTCAATAACCGACGCGTGGTTCAGCTCATCCGAAACGATCAGGTCATCTTTGCCAAGCACCGCCGAAACCGTTCCCGCGTTGGCCGTGAATCCCGACTGAAACACCACGCATGCTTCCACGTTCTTGAATGCCGCGATTTGCTCTTCCAGTTCCATGTGAATTTTCATGGTGCCCGCGATGGTTCGAACCGCCCCTGCTCCCACGCCATACCTCTTCACTGCGTCCAGCGCGGCCTTCCGCAGCGCTTTATGTGTCGTCAGCCCCAGGTAATTATTCGACGCGAGATTGATCACTTCTTTCCCGTCGAAAATACATACGGGTTTCTGCTCTCCTTCCAGCACGCGCGGCCTTGGCGCGACCCCCTTCCCGCGCAATTCCTTCAACTCGTCGGTGACGTACTGCAGGGGATTCTGCCTCGATGTAATCGTTGCGGTATCAGACATATTGGCACTCCTGACTTGGACTCGGCCGGGGGGATAGCTATTGTGCGTCAGCGGGCGGTTCGCAGCAAAACAATTCGAAAGCGCGAAAGGCGATTCGCCTAGCGCGGCATTCCATTCGGATACAGCAAAATCTTACCAGCCATGCCGCCCTGCAGCAACGTGAATGCATTCTCGAATTTGTCCAGCGGAGCGCGTTCTCCAAACAGCGGCTCCAGATTCAGGCGCCCGGCCTTCAACAACGAAGTCATTTGCACCCAGGTTTCGTACATTCGCCGCCCGTAAATCCCCTGCACCGTCGCGCCCTTGAAAATCACGTCGTTCACCAGGTCCAGCGGCACGTTTTCCGTTGGAATCCCTAGCAGCGAAGCGCGCCCTCCCGCTCGCAGCGCTTTGAACCCTTGCTGAATCGCCATCGGATTCCCGGACATTTCCAGCAGCGCATCCACCCCCGTGCCGTTCGTCTCCGCAAGAATTTTAGCTACCGCATCTTCCGTCGCGGGATTCAGCACCACGTCTGCGCCCATTTTCTTCGCCATCGCGCGGCGCTTTTCATTCGTCTCGGTCGCGAAGACCGTCGAGCTTCCGCACGCCTTTGCCACCGCAATGGCCATCAACCCGATCGGCCCGCAGCCAGTCACCAAAACGGTTTGCCCCGCAATCGACCCGGCCAGAACCGTGTGCACAGCATTCCCTAGCGGATCGAGGATCGCCCCGTAATGCTCTGGAATCGCCGGATCCAGCCTCCATATATTCGACGCCGGAATCTTCACAAATTCCGCGAACGCCCCATCCTGATCAATCCCGATGATGCGCAAGTTCTGGCAAATGTGCGCTTGTCCCAGCCGGCACTGATGGCAGTGCCCGCAATTCACGTGCATTTCCGCGCTGACGAAATCTCCCGCCATGACCGCGCGCACCTCGTCGCCTACGCGCTCGACCGTGCCGCAAAATTCGTGCCCCAGCGTCACCGGCGGCTTGATTCGTCCTTGCGACCAGCGGTCCCACCCATAAATGTGCAGGTCCGTTCCGCAAATCGAAGCTGTCTTCACTCGCACCAGCACGTCGGTCGGCCCAATCGAAGGCACGGCGACCGTATCCATCTGCAAGCCTCTCGCGGCCCGCACTTTCCGCAATGCCTTCATCGTCCCCGCCATCTGCCTCATTCCTCGCCTAGCGCACAAACCCCGATGCTAGCACATCCGCTTCGCACGGGACTTTCTCTCCCGCTTCTCCATTCCTCTTCGCCAAACACACGGCAACCCATCTCCATCGCCCCGGCATCCATTCTTACAACGCTACGCTGCGCTCAGGCTCACCAGGTCTGGCCTTGTGCATTGCCTGCGTCGCTTATTTCAACCGTACGGTGAGACCGGCATGAAGACGATTCTGGGTGTGATATTCGCTTTGCTCGCTTGCGCCTGCGCTGCTCAAGCGCAAGATACTGCAGGTCCGGAATCTTTCACGGATTCCGCATCGTACAACCCAGGCCCCGCCGCATCTCCCCCCTTGCCCTCGCCCATTCCCGGTCAGGCATCACGCTCCCGCGAAAACAGAATTGAGAGTGGAGCTTTTCAGCTCGGTGTCGGCTACGAATTCGTCCGTTTCCGCTCGTCTGCTTTTTATGCGAGTCTCAGCGGTTTACACACGTCATTCACTTACTTCCGCAAAGACTGGCTGGGCATCGAAGGCAGCGTCGTGGCCGCCTTTGGCTCTTCAAATTTCGCCAATGAACACTCGCATGTGGTGCTCTATGGCGCAGGACCACGCATCGCTTGGGACCGTCGCACGTGGCAACCTTGGGCCCACGCGCTCGCCGGAGGAATCCACGTTTACCCGCAACTGGCCTCGGGCATCAACGGTTTCGCCGTTCAGCTTGGCGGCGGTGTCGACTATCCATGGAAACCTCTCGTCTCCTTCCGCATCGAATCCGACTACGTTCGCTCCCAGCTCTATTCCTCCGGCCAGAACAGTTTTCAACTCGGTGCCGGCCTCGTCTTCCATTTCTAGTTGCGTTCTTGTGAAACGTGCCTTTTTTTCTTCTACCTTCCCGCCCTGCAGGGAAATACCCCTGCCAGCGCAATGGACGCTATATAACGCGTGGGGCGGTGCGCTTTCCCGGGATTGTCAGCAAGGTATTTCTTAATCACGCGGACGACTTGAATCGTGGTCACTCCGCGGGGCACGCAGGCCATCCTGTCCCTTCTCGGAACGCTGAGCAGCTCCCCATACACCAGGAAACCGTCGGTAAAGCCTTGCATCCAGCCCAGGCACGTCGCTTCGCGTTGGACGCGGACAGCGTCCCTAGTCCCTTCACTGTCTACGCTAGAACAGATTTCCAGGAAGTCGAGGCCCGATCGGCTGATGTCCGGCTGCTCCGGCGTACTCTTTTGGCCACTGCTGGCAGGCACACAAACAAAAAAGATACCAAGCAGTGCAGGAACCAGAATTAGGCGCACTTTTGCCTCCTTATTTCACCTGTTCAACCACTCCAATCTTCTCCAGCGCCTTCAAATACTCCACCACCATCTCCAACGGCACCGGCCCATACTCCGCCGAAACCGCGTCGCGTATCTCCTGCGCATTTCGCTTTCCATCCGCAAAGTTCAACACCTCATACGCGCACTCTTCCCCCGCCCCCCACAATCCCTCATAGCTCAGCAGCTTCGGCGTTACCACCCCCACGGTCTTCGCATGCTCTGCAAAATAGTCATAACCGAACACTGCCAGCGGCCCCCGCGGTTCCGCTTTGCGCTTCCAGATATTTCTGAAATCTCCCATGAGTAATTCCGTTCTTAGTGATCTTCCGCTCAGAAGTTGCATTTCGAGTGCATGGGCATGACTCCATTCCATTTGCCTCCAATTCGGCGGCACCTCCGCAAACCGCTTGATCGAGTCAACTTTGGCGACTTCGAGGTCCACAAATGGCCTCGTCATCTCGCCGCAGTCATACGCATTAAGGGACGCGCAGCGGTGTAGCAGACTCTCGTAGGAGGTAAGGCGATGCTCGGACAGTATTGAAATCAGGTTTGGCAGGCGGTCTTTCGGCATCTCTGCATCAGTCATTAGTGCCAAAAAATACCCGCTCGCCGCCCCAATAAACGCGGCCCTCTTCAGCTTCGTCGGATCGATATTCGCGGCCGTATCGAAATTCGTATGAATGTAGCGGTCCGGCCAATCATTCAAATAAATCGCCGGTATCCCGAACGACGAATCCTGATACACGTCGTGATCGCTTCCCATCGTGAACGGCGAATACTCCGCGCGCAGCGGCTCCTTCCCGCCCTCCGGCGCCACCATCGGATAGTCTGCTTTCCCCGTCGCCGCAAATTTATACGACTCCTCGTTCACCCACTCCGCGAACGCCCACGCCACGTCATGCACAAAACTCGGCAAGCTCATCGGCCCGCGTGTTATGTGGAACACCGCTTTGGTCTCCGGCCCTCCGCCGACCATGTCCATGTGCACCACTGCCTTGACCCGCTTTGCAAACTCCGGCTTCGCATTCAGCAGCGTGATCGTCCCTTCAATCTCCGGCGGCCAAATAAATCGAATCGTCCGCGCCGGTCGCGCCAGTGTTCCCTCGCTGATCAACTTCTGCAGCGTCCGCGCCACCTCCAATATCGTCACGCACCCGGTGGCATTGTCATTTGCTCCCGGCCGCTGATGATCCAGGTGGCACGAAAACGCAATCTCCTCCTCTTTCAACTTCGCATCCGCCCCCGGAATCGTCGCCGTCACCACTTCATAATTCCCCGGATGCTTTCCCGCCTTCACCACCGCATGCAGCCGGATCTTTTCTCCTCGCGCCAGCCGCTCCTTCATTGCCCGCGCCGCCCTCAGCGACACCATGAACCCAAACGTCTTGTGTTCTGAAAATGTCTCCAAGTGCCCCCAGCGGATCAAATTTTCATCCTCGCCCCACCACGCCGTTTTCTGGTTCTGCGCGTAACTCACAATCCCCACCGCCCCAAACTTCCCCACCGCCAAATCCTGCACCGCTTCCGGCTGTGCGCTTGCCAGCACAATCTTCGCTTTCACATCCTTCCCCGCGTAGTCGCTTTCTTTCGTCCCCTCCCCCACATCCGCTAAATCCGCCGTTACTTCCGCGCTCTCGCTGTCTTCCGCCAACCCAATCGGCATCGCTTCATAGCTCGCGAGCAGGTTCACATTGAGACAAACCATCGCGACTCCCACGATTCCTTTTTTGTGCAACTCTTCTAATTCATCCCGGCAGAGCCGCGAAGACTCAAACGATATCTGTGACAACTCCCCAACCTCCGCATCCCAGGCTGGCCGTGACCTCTGCGTTCCATAAAAGATCTTCCCATCCGCCGGAAACTGCAGGATCGCGACCTCGCTCAACCCATACGCGCGCGCCCGCTCCGCCACCAACTCCGCCGCTTCATGAAATCCCTGCGATCCTCTCTGCCGGTGAAACCGGGCAATCCCCTCCAAATTCCGCTTCGCGGTCTCGCCGCTCAACTCATTCGCCAGCGCCGCCACGTCTTTCTCCGGCAACAGCGGCGGCTTTTGCGCTTTGGCTGTACTTGCAAACGCCACTCCCGCTCCGGTCAAAGCCATCACCAATCTCGTGCACCTCTTCATCCAGCGACCTCCACCTAAAATCCGGCCAACAGTAGCACAGACTTCCGCCTGCGCCGCCTCTGAGACGACGGCTCGCTATCCGTAAGAATCCAAATCACTTAAAGTAATCCTTGACATATGTTACCAATGTGGTATAATATTTTTGTTAGTTTGGCAACATTCTTCTTCCTGCCCGCCGCAGTGTTGATGGAGGATGGCGCCATTCCTCCCATGCCCGTCCTCAATGTGGTCCTTCCAATTCCCTCACCATCTTTGCGCTCAGCATTTCCCTGCTTCCCGTTCCTGAACTCCTTTCCTTGCCACACTTTCGAGATCACCACAGTTGTTGATCGGAGACCCCGGACCGGGGAGCGCCAAACCCTTCGGCGCTATTTCACCTATCCCCTTTCCGTTCAACTTCTTGCGCACTCTTTTGCACGCCGAAAAAAGCAACTCTCTTCTTTTCAATCGCTTCCGCACTCTTTGCCAAAAACCACCGGGGGTGGGGGTATCCCCTTTCTGCTATCATCCCGCCTCGCATCCCCGGAGGCGCATTGGCCGTTTTGCGGCCATCACTCACATGAGCTTTACCCAAAGGCTCGAAGAAATTCGCACCGGCTTCGACCGTCCCTTCTGGGTCGCCAACATCACGGAAATCTTCGAGCGCCTCTCCTACTACGGTGCATTCGCCTCACTCGCCAACTATCTCCACGAAAAACTGAATTTCCCCACCGAGCAGACCGGCACGCTCGCCGGAATCTTTGGCGGCATGGTTTGGTTTCTCGCGATTTTCGGCGGAGCGATCGCCGACCGCCTCGGATTCCGCCGCGCTCTCTCGCTGGCCTACTTGATTCTTGCGACTGCCTATTTTCTGCTCGGTTCCATCGGCGCTCCGTGGCTCGCTCCGGTCAGAGCCGCCGTTCCGCCGGTGGTTTTCGTTGGCTTCATTCTAATTTTGCCTGCGCTCGGCATTTCCATGGTGAAACCCTGCGTGGTGGGAACAACCGCGCGCGCCTCAAAAGAAAACGTCCGCTCCATCGGCTACTCCATCTACTACACCATGGTGAACATTGGCGGTGCCTCCGGCCCCTACGTGGCTTCCTGGGCGCATCGCCATCTCGGCGTCGAGAATGTTTTCCGCGTCGCCGCGCTCAGCGTCTTCCTGATGTTCTTCGCCGTCCTGATTTTTTTTCGCGAACCGAAAAAAGTCGGCGACGCTCTGCCGCCCAGCGTTTCCGAAACGTTGAAAAATTTTCTCACCGTTCTTGGCAATCCAAAATTCATGCTCTTTCTGCTGATCTTCACCGGCTACTGGATTGTCTTCTGGCAGCAGTACATCTCGCTTCCCGGCTACATTCATGGCTACATCAGCGCGGGCGCCGACGTCGAGCTTATCCTCATCACCGACGGCCTCTCCGTCATCTGCCTCACCGTGCTCATCAACTACTTGATTCGCAAGCTCCCCGCGTTCCAGTGCGTTATCCTTGGGACGCTTATCACTTCGCTTTCCTGGCTGATCCTTGCCTTTCAGCCCACCGTCCTTGGCGCGGTCCTTTCCATTTTCGTTCTCGCCCTCGGCGAAATGATCCAGGCCCCGCGCTATTACGAATACATCTCCCGCCTCGCGCCTCCCGGGCAGCAAGGCACTTACATGGGTTTCGCGTTTTTGCCTATCGGCATCGGTTCGCTCATCGGAGGATGGTTCGGCGGACGCGTCATGCACCAGTTTGGCGAAGTCGCGCACGAGCCTCAGCGCGTCTGGTGGGTCATTTCCGGCGTTGGTGTCTTGACCGCTCTATTGCTCTGGATTTACGACCGCATCGTCAAACCAACCGGCCAGGAAGCAACTAGGTGAAGGGAATGAAACCCGAAAATCGGAGGATTTTTTTGCTCAACTAAAAACTGAAAACTGACAACTGAAAGCTTTTTAGTTCACCATGCGGCGAAGAGAATTGAGCGCCTGGCGCGCCACCGAATACCGCGGCTCGATTTCCAGCGCTTCCTGGAAGCAGCGTATCGCATGGCTGTACATTTCTTTTCCGAGATACGCGCGGCCCAGGTTGTAATGCGGGAAATGCCGCGGCTCGTAGCGGCGCGCTTCCGTGGCGCGTTCCAGCCAGGGAATCGCTTCCTCGAAACGGCCCAGTTCGATCAGGTACGCGCCAATGTCGTTGTAAGGATTGCCGAATTCCGGATCGATTTCGATCGCCAGCCTGCACTCGGCAATGGCTTCTTCGATGCGCCCCTGGAAATGATACGTCCAGCCCAAGAAAGTATGGGCCTCGGCGGTAGGATGAAGCTCCAGTGACGATTGGTACAACTCGACGGCGCGATCGTAGTCGCCTTCCATCTGGGCCTGATAGGCGTCTTGCAGCACTTCCCATGCACGGGTGAGGGTTTCCATGCTCATGGGACATAGTTAGCACACGGTTTTGTCCGGGTCAAAAGTACGAAAGTTCAGCGGGTGCAGCAGAGGAACCTGTACTTCGTGACGGGGTCCAGCGGCGAAGGTACTGAGAAGGAGTGGAATTCCCGGCCTTAATTGGAGAAAATAACTGGGTTCGAGCGTGGCTTCATCATTCAGCGTTTGTGAACGATTAGAAGAGGGGGCATCGTGAAGCGGAATTATCTGATTCTAGGGATCGCATCTCTGGCTGTGGCAGGAGCGCTTCTGGCACAGGATCCGCCGGCAAAAACAACTCCGAAAAAATCCGCGAGTCACGGCGCCGCTGGCTCCGCAGTGCGCGGCAAGCAAGTGTTCGAAAAGAAATGCGCCATGTGCCATTTCGCGGACAGCGACGCGAAAAAAATCGGTCCCGGCCTCAAAGGAATCTCCAAGCGCGGAACGTTCACCGTGAACGGCAACAAAGTCACCACGGAATCCCTGACTACGTGGATCGAAAATGGCGATTCTCAAATGCCGGGCATGAAGGACACGCTGGAACCTCAACAAATCAAAGACGTCGCCGCCTACGTGAAAACACTCTGAGATTTGCTGAGCGTCGTGCGCCGTTTCGCTCCTGGTTCCGACGGCGAGTTTTTTGAAAGAATTCTTGCGCCGCGGTTTAATTTGCTTCACGCAACACTAAAAAGAGAAAAACCACCCAAGACTTGATCACTCAAGCCGCCCGGGGGGCCAAACTCAAATAAGGACTGCGCCTAGTTCAGGACGGCGTCTTTAAACGCCTTCGACGGACGCAGGCGAACCACGGTCTTCGCCTTGATCTTGATCGCCTCGCCGGTCTGGGGGTTGCGGCCCATGCGCGCCTTGCGGTGCGCCTTTACCACGCGGCCGATCCCCGGGATCACGAATTTGCCCGCCCCGCCCTTGGCTTCTTTCACGGCGAGCTTGAACAGCTCTTCAAAGAATTGAGCGGCGGTTTTCTTCGGTGTGCCGACTTTCTCGGCGATGTGTCCCACAACCTTGGTCTTGCTCAGTGGCTTGGCTGCCATCTAGTATGCTTATCCTCCTGATTTTTTCTTTCCACTCCGATTCGAATCGAAGCAGGCCGCGAGCCAACTCCCCCCATTTACCAGCGAAAAAACTCGGGCCGGAAGGGACTATAGCCAAGGAAAAGACAGAACGCAAGGCAAAATCGCAAAAAAGCCCGTAAAAATGCGGATTTTTTGAAAAAGGTGTGGAAATCACCGCTAAAACAGTGGGTTACGAGCGATTCGAATGCCTCCGGAGAGGGTCCCGGAGGTTAATTGGCGTGCAATTTCCCCATTTTGGACCGGTATCCGCCGTGCAGCAGAAGGCCAGGCCGCGCGACGCGCTTCTGCAGACAGAAGGAAAAGACAGGCGAACTGAAGTTCGCCCTACGGAACGGGAGCGGAAGCTGGATTAGAGAGTGGCGAGGTCGCAGTAGAAATGGGCGACGGCCTTGATGCCACCGAAATAGTTTTCGAGGGCAATGTGCTCGTCGGGGGCGTGCGCGTTTTCGTCGGGCAGGCCGAAACCGAGCAAAACGCAGGGCACTTTGAAAGTGTCGTACATTTGCGTCACGAAAGGAATGGAGCCGCCCTCGCGAATGAAAACGGCTTTCTTGCCGAAGCCTTTTTCCAAGGCAGACTGGGCCTTCTTGAAAATGGGATTGTTGTAGGGAGCGACCCAGGGTTTTCCAGTGCTCAAAACTTCAAACTCGCAATGAACAGTTCTCGGTAAGAGCTTTCGAATGTGTTTCTCCACGAGTTTGACGATTTTTTGGGGATCCTGGTTGGGGACCAGGCGGGTGGAGAATTTTGCAAACGCTCTTGACGGAATTACGGTCTTGGCGCCTTCTCCTTGATAGCCACCCCAGATGCCGTTCAATTCGAATGTCGGACGCGCCCAAAGCCGCTCGATGGTAGTAAAACCCTTTTCGCCGAAATAGCCCGGAGCGCCAACGGCTTTCTCAAAATCTTTTTTCTTCCAGGGCAACGCATTCAAAGACTTGCGCTCGGCTCTCGAGAGGTTCACGACGGAATCGTAGAAACCTGGGATAGCGACGCGGAAATTCTTGTCGTGAAGTTTCGCAAAGAGTTCCGTCAAGATCGTGAGCGGATTGGGAACGGCGCCGCCATATACGCCGGAATGCAGATCGCGCTCCGGGCCGATCAATTCGATCTGATAGTAGTTCAAGCCGCGCAAACCGTAGGTGATGGAGGGTACGCCTTTGCCAAGCATGGAAGTATCAGAGACGACGAGGGCATCGGCCTTGAGCTTGGCTTTGTTCTTTTGAACGAAATCCCACAGACTGACGCTGCCGACTTCTTCTTCGCCTTCAATGAGGACCTTTATATTGACGGGAAACTTGCCGTTCACTTTTTGCAGGGACTCTAGGGCTTTCAGGTGGATGTGGACCTGTCCTTTGTCGTCGGCGGTGCCACGGCCGAAAAGGTTGCCGTTGCGAACGGTGGGCTCGAAGGCCGGAGAGGTCCAGAGATCAAGCGGCTCGGCAGGCTGCACGTCGTAATGACCGTAAAAAAGAATGGTGGGCTTGCTGGGAGCTTCCAGCGATTCCGCATAGACGAGCGGGTGGAGGGCAGTGGGAACGATCTCGACGTGCTTAAAGCCGGCAGCGCGAAGATTGCCGGCGACCCAGTTGGCGCCGCGCTCGATATCCGGTTTGTGTTCGCTCTTTGCGCTGACGCTGGGGATGCGCAGTAACTCGTAAAGTTCGGCGAGATGCTGATCACGGCGAGCATCAATATATTCGGCAAGGTTCATAAGAGGCCCTTAGAGGACAGGCAATCCTTTTCCAATGTAAGTTACGCAAAACTTGTAGCGAAATGTTTGCGGCAGCGGAATGTTTGCGGAACTGCGAAAGACTTGCCGTGGCCGCGCGTCTATTTTAGGGCTGCAACAGGTTCGCGCACAAGCAAGCGGGTTTCTGGCGTCATTAGGTGCGGGTTCTGCCTTGCGAGGTTGAGCCATTGTAAGCTCCGCGACGCGGGCTTCTGTCCATATCGCTGGCGTCCGTCCTAACTATAGCTTCAGAGTTCCCCGTCATCCGAGAATGGCCTCAGTTGGCACTTTTTTCGCGCTGCAATTGGGGCTTGAGGGGAGTCACGGTTTTGTAGCATATGAGAGCGTCATAGGAGTCGGCCCAGTAGATCAGATTAGTCTGAAGGACGGAACGTTTGACTGGGGGAATCTGATGCAGCAGAGGGCGCAGGAAGCGAAGATCGAAGATCGTAGCCGAGTACTTCGCTCTTTCAGCGAGCAGAGCAAACGCGAGCTCGTCCTGTCGCTCGTCTGCGTCATAGGTCTTCCCGGCCACGGTCTCTTGACCTCCCGCACCAAAGGCACCAACATTGAACGTCTTTTTCCCCTCCTCCAAAGCAAACTCGGCTATGAAGTTGCCCAGTGTCGATATGCCCCGGGCGTCATAGCCTCGATGTAAATGGTTCCGTCCGAAACGAAGCAGCACTTTTCCGGAAGTCCCCGCTTTTGAGCTAAGACGAAAGTGTTTCAGGAATTGCTCTTTCATGACCCGCTCGCGTTCATTTTGAGCAATCATCTTTGTGTCTGCTCCGAGGCGGTTTTTTTCCACCTCCAGGGTCTCGACAAGGCTTTGGCGAAGAGACACGTCGTTCAATACTGTATCCAGCCCGGCTTTGCTCTGTTCCGCCAGCTTGAGCAGATCGGGCGCCATTTTTCTGTTGTAGCCGTCCTTGGTGAGCTCCTGCATCCGTTTCAAATTGCGATCACTGGGATTCAGCGAGGCCAGTTCAGCGATCGGCAACTGCGGCTGTGTCTCCTCTATGTCGCAACCCCAAATGACGCCCTCGTTTGAATCAGCAAACATATGAGCATCGCTTACCTCTTCCTTGGTCCAGAGCCCTTTAACGGCTGGGCCCTTTCCCACAGGCTCGAATTCGAGCTGGTGAGCGGCCCAAGGACTAACTTCCGCTGCTATATGCCGATACCCCTGCTTCCACATCACTGGCCAGAGCATCCTGAGGAGTTTAGGAATTTCATTATCCCCATGCACTTCTCCCAACAAGAAGAAATCATTCTTGCTGGCTTCATCGAGAAGAAACTTCAGCCCATCCGTTTCCAGGTCCTGCTGATGTTTCGTTAGAGCAGTTAGTATGGGATCGTCGCCTTGTGGAACTTGCGCGACGACGGGTGCCGCTACTACGACGATGCCCAGACAAAGAACCAACCATGGGGGTCGTCGGCACATATATCTTACAATACCCTTCTTCATTGTTTTTGTTCCCGCACCAGCTACGAGCAAGAAACTGGGCCTGCATCTGGATCGTTGGTAACACGGGAATTACCCGGAAAACGGTGTTGAGGGGTGTTTTGGCGCCGAACCTTGCTGACCTGCCGTGGCCGCGCTTCTATTCTAGGGCTGCAACAGGTTCGCGCACAAGCAAGCCGATTCCTGGCGTCATTTGGTTCCAGTCCTACCGCCAAGAGGACCAAGCTATGACAGCTCCGGCACGGGACTTTGGGACCGGAATAATTTCCGAATTCACCGTCACGCGCCACGCGATCAGAGGCGAGGATAGTGAGTTGCTAAGTGCATCTCCCGGCGCTAAAATCGGCCGCAGCAATTGTTTACAAGAAACAATAGTGGGAACACAGGCGAAAATGGCGGCCCCAGCATTTAGAAGCGAGAGATTTGTAGCCCGGTATAGCTTTGCACCAAGGAGCCTGCCCGATGCGGAGAGATCGCTCATCAGTGCAGAGTCCCGGTGGAGTATGGTGTTTGCGGCCCCGCTGTTTCTACGCTCACTGCTTCGCCTTGTTTTCCTTTGCCCCCACCGGCATAAGGGACCTCCATTAACACTGCGCGAGACAATTCCGTCTAGACGATCCGGATGCCCATCTGCCTATAGCCGAGAATCCTACGTCACTTGCTTGGACTGCGGCAAAAGATTCGCTTACGACCCCAAGACCAGGCGACTGGTAGATTTCTGGGGCGTGCGTGACGCAGAAGCGCTGGCAGGAGTTCGCCGGAGAGTTGATGGATTCTTTTTGCCTCTTCGAAAGCTCGCTCCAAGGATGGACACGCTGAATATGACGGTTTCGATGAGCGGGCTTGCCAGGTACATGCTCCGCATCGTAACTTTGAGGAGCCCGCAAGCTCGTTTCGGAAAGAGTGGCGCGCCAATCTCTTCCGCCGCTCACATTGTTTCTCCTAAGAGCGCTTTTCTCAGACTGCAAGCAATACCAGCCGAGCAATCCCCGGTTCGTTCCTCGCTGCCTGTTGCAGTCAGTTCCTCGAGCAGAAAAGGCGCGTCACGGTTGGGTTCCATTCCAACGCTCCATTGGCGTGGTCGTTTGGACGTCTGGTGGTCCAAGAATTCCTCGCGAGTGTTGCATTGGAAGGCCTCTGTCACCGCAGGATTAGCCGGAAGTATTCTGATTGTTCTATCCCAGCAAATGAGCGTGTCGGGTCCCAGCATGGATTTACCCCGCGCTCTTTGCGGTTTTCTGGGATCTTTGTTGTGCGCGGTGGCTCTGGGCTTTGGAGTATTGCTGCTCGTCACCAGGACTCATGGCCCACGTTGTAGGATTGACGTTCAGCCAAAGCGGAAAGAGAAATTTCTCCTGCCGTAAATTGCCCGTGCTGCGCGGCCCAAACTTGCGCGGCTGGTAATGGCTCACCTGACCGTAGGTCTATGGACTACAGGCGGCGTAGGACGCAGCCCTTGTACTAAAACTGTCCTGCAAACCAGTAGTCAGCTTCTCTGTTTTTTTTCTATCCTTCGTGGGAAGTTCGGGACCCAACAAAAAGCTATTTCAGCCTCAGCGGGCCCACCCCCAGTCCAAGCCAAGCTGACCTAGACGCAAAAAGCAATGAGAGCGAAAGGCATTCGTGTGCGCGCGGTGCGCACTTTTTTTCAATGAACCTAAGAGGAGTCTCGATGAGTGGCGGCCAGATAAATTCGCGAAACTGGACAGAACTATTCGTCCGAAAAGTTAGAGGCATTCTGCAAGATGGCTTGCTGCTATCCGCAGTGGCGCTGGGGACTGCCGCATTCTTGAGCGGTTGCTCCGGTTTGGTCAGCAGCGCGAACAGCACTGGCAATCCGCCGCCAACGACGCTAGACGTTACGAACGTTCAAGCGGCATCGGTCACAACTTCCAGCTCTCAGGTCGTTTGGACAACGAACGTCCCCGCGAATTCTTCGGTCGATTACGGAACCACGACAGCCTACGGAAATAGCACGCCAGTGGATCCGACGATGGTCACGAGCCATCAAGTGACAATTTCCGGCCTAGCCGCGGGTACGACCTACTACTTCCAGGTTAATTCGACGGACTCTAAGGGCAACCACGGACACGGCGGCAACAAGTTCAATACACCGGGTTTCAGCCTTTCCGGCACGATCACTCCAACGACGGGCGGCAATGGAGCGACGGTGGCGCTGAGCGGACCTGCGAGCGCATCTGCGACAGGCGATAGCTCCGGCAATTACACGTTTGTCGGATTGCCAAATGGGACGTACACGATTGTCCCGAGTCACGCAGGTTTTACGTTTAGTCCAAGCGGCCAGAGTATGGTGATCAATGGGGCCAACGTTACCGCAGCGAACTTCACAGCGAATGCGGCCGCGGTTGGACCGACGATCACGGCGCAACCAGCGAATCAGACGGTGACGACGGGACAGACGGCTACGTTTGCAGTGGTTGCAGGCGGAACCGCGCCGTTGAGCTACCAGTGGCAGAAGAATGGGGCGAGCATCGCAGGGGCCACGGCGGCAAACTACACAACACCGGCAACAACGACAGCAGATAGCGGATCGACGTTCGCAGTGGTGGTGAGCAATTCGGCGGGAACGGTGACCAGCGCGGCAGCGACGCTGACGGTGAGTGCAGCAGCGGTAGCGCCAACGATTACGACGCAACCAGCGAATCAGACGGCGACGACGGGACAGACGGCTACGTTTGCAGTGGTTGCAGGCGGAACCGCGCCGTTGAGCTACCAGTGGCAGAAGAATGGGGCGAGCATCGCAGGGGCCACGGCGGCGAGTTACACGACACCGGTGACGACGACAGCGGATAGCGGGTCGACGTTCGCGGTGGTGGTGACGAACACAGCAGGGACGGTGACCAGCGCGGCAGCGACGCTGACGGTGAGTGCAGCAGCGGTAGCGCCAACGATCACGACGCAACCAGCCAATCAGACGGTGACGACGGGACAGACGGCTACGTTTGCAGTGGTTGCAGGCGGAACCGCACCGCTGAGCTACCAGTGGAAGAAGAACGGGGCGAACATCACGGGAGCGACGGCGGC
>Ga0209239_1000010_pt1 | contig 124979 bp, 119 predicted proteins | sample GraSoi013_2_20cm_FD_185824 | JGI IMG/M metagenome (GOLD analysis project Ga0209239, IMG submission 185824) | Grasslands soil microbial communities from the Angelo Coastal Reserve, California, USA - Sample 10_02_2013_2_20cm (SPAdes) (version 2) | ecosystem: Environmental > Terrestrial > Soil >...
TGTGTCCCGATTCGACCGGGGAGACCGGTGGGGGTCAGCCTCCACAACTCGCCGAAAGGGCCGCAGGTCGCCATTCCGACCCTGTAGCTGAGGCCTTCAGGCCTGAGGAACCTGCTTTTTCCTCTTCTCCCTCCCCATCTCCAACTTCATCCCACGCGTCTCATCCAATGCCCGCAACAATAACTGCCCCCATCCCCCCTGTTTTTTGTAAGTGTTGCATGTAAAGGACTTATAATTTGTGTAAGTAGTTTAGAATGAACAGTTACGGGGAGGCGTGTGTAAATGTTGATTCTAAACGGGTTTGCCGTCGATGAGGAGACGGCAGTTGTGGTCGAAGTGAAGCGCGTGGGCGTCCCTGTTTGGCGCGGGTTGCGAAGCGGATGGGCGGGTCCGCAGTGGCACGTTGGGCCGAGCGGCTAATGTGGTCGACGGATCGGATTGTTAACTAGAAATCGCACCGCGAGCCTGTAGCTCACCCCTTCAGGGTGAGGCCTTTCTCAGTTCTACTCAGGGGCTCGCCGAAAGCAGCCGCACGCCGCCGGCATTCAACAGCGCCAGCAGCGTCAGCACTCCCAACAAGGAGATGGCGCTTCCCAGCGTTCGATCCGGAGTCCGCACAAACCGCACCGTGATGCGCTCCGTCCCGGTACCGAGCGCCACGATCATCTCGCAGTTGGTTTCCGCATGCTGCGGTGTCACAGGCCTGCGGTTCACTTCCACGTGCCACGCCGGATAGTCCAGCAGTCGCAGCGCCACTCGCAGCGGCTCGCTCGAGACCACTCGCACGACGCGTTCTTCCGCGGTCCAGCGCTCGATACGAATCTCGGCTTCCGGCGCGTGTCCTCCGGATTCCTCGGCGGGCAGAACCTGCACTCGCGCCGACTTTTCCGGCAAGTTCGTATGATCGTCGCCCACGGGATCGTATTCGTCGGTGCCCTCGAAACCCTGGTCGTTCGCAACCGCTTCCTGGAGTGATGGAATGTCATCGGAATCCCACCACGTTTTCTTGACGAGCACCGTCGCCGTTCCGCAAACCGCGATAAGCACAAGCGCAAACCAGATCCAACGCACGCGCTGCCGCATCATCGCGGCCGCTGAAAAATACGCATACGGCACCGCCACAATGGCCATCCACCTCCACGGAAATTGCACGAATCGCAGCTTCGGAAGGTACAGCCAAAGAAACGAACTCTGCCTGGTCATCAGAATCGCTGCCGCCGCGCAAAGCACCAGCAACATGCGCCAAAGTTTCTTTCTGTCGTCGCTTTCTTGTCCCTGCATAGTCCTTTGCAGTGCCGCAATCGCCGCGATTCCTGTCATCACCAGCAGCAGGACCACAACACTCGACGCGATCCAATTGAATACGTTGTGTTCCGGATCGTTGCCCATCGTGTAGAGAAAATTGTCGGCGGGTTGCAGGCCCAAGGAAAGCACTTGCCCGATATTCACCCAGCGCTGTTCGTAAGCCGCCGGCACTAGGTAAAAGCTCGCCAATCCAAAGCCCAGCGCCAATCCGCCCGCGCCGCGCCACAACGGCTGCATCGATTTCTTTTCAAGCGCAGCCCACGCAAAAATGAGCGCCACGCTGTAGCTCGTGATCACCGCCGCAGGCGCATTGGAAAGCCACACCGCCGCGAACGCCAATGCGAAAAACGCCATCGCCCGCGAAAAGGATCGCCGCCGATTCTCCACGAGTCCGCAAAGCTGTAATCCCGTCAGCACAACCAACGGCATCAGCGCGCATGCCAGCTGCTCCGAAAAGTCGCTGCGCATGTAAACGACCAGCAGCGCATACGGATTTGCCGCGTAACACGCTGCTCCAAAAAGGGCCGCATTCCTTGGCAAAAATCGCCGCGCCAGCGCGAACGAACAAATTCCCGCCAAGGTCTGCGCGATGACGATGAAGAATCCCGGCACCGCACTCCATGGAACCACAAAGCTGAGCGCGGCCCCCAGCATCCACGAAAGCGGCGGATAAAAAATAAATCGCGGCTCGCCGAATCCGTGGTTCGCCCACTCCGTCCACCGCGGGGAAAAAATCCCTTCTTTCCACTGCCCCGCGGCGTCCAGCCACGAGGCCGCGTGAAACCCGAAGTCGTGGCCGGAGGCGTTGCCCAGCCAGAAAAAGGGCGCAATCACCAGCAGCGCGGTTCCCATCGAAACGCCCAGCGCGATCAGCCACTCGCGCAATCCCGCGGCCTTCATTTTGTCTGGAAGTTCGGCGGAAGATGTCATGCAGTGTTCATGCCATTGGTAGTGTTAAAGGAACGCGCTGCCGTGCTGCAAAGTCGAATGTCGCCAGCTAGGAGGATCACATTCGCTGGTCGATATTTATGGATTAATCGCAGCAGTGGATTTCTTTTCTTCTGCTTTCGGCTCGGGCGTCTTGGGTTCCTCCTGTTTTTCGCCCCAGATGTATTGCGCGAACCACTTTTCGTTTTCTTCCATCACCGCGCGCTGCTGCTTCGGTTTCGTGATCCCGTGGCCGAATCCTTTGTACACCACCATCTTCACCGGCACGCCGTGGTCTTCCAGCGCTTGCCGCAGTTCGTAGGCATTGGGGATCGGGACGCGGCGGTCATTTTCGCCATGCTGGATCAGCGTCGGCGTTTTCGCCTTCGCGATGTAGCTGATTGGCGAAGTTTTTTTGTAAATTTCCGGATCATCCCACGGCGTCGCGTGCAGATACTGGCGCGTAAACGGAGTGATGTCCGTGTTCGCGTAGTAGGTCATCCAGTCGGAAATCCCCGCGCCTACGGAAACGGCCTTGAAACGGTCGCTCGATGCCGTGATGAACGCGGAAATGTAGCCACCCTGGCTCCAGCCCATCGAGCCGATGCGATCTTTGTCCACCCAGCCTTTGGCGATCAGCGCGTCCACTCCGGAAATTACGTCGGCATAATCTCCGACGCCGAGATTGCGCACGTTCAGCGCGCGGAATTTTTCGCCGTAGCCCGCCGAACCGCGGTAATTCGGCCGCAGCACCAGCGCTCCTTTTGCTACAAAGCGCTCGGTTGGATAGTAGCGGTCCGCGTTCACGATGGGCTGATCCACTCCCGTGGGCCCGCCGTGAATCACCACCAGTAACGGATATTTTTTCCCCGGATCGAAATTGGCCGGTTTGTAAGCGACTCCCTCAATCGTGGTGCCGTCCGCCGATTTCCAGGAAATCACTTCCCGGCGCGCCAGCGTGAAACCCTTGAGCTGATCGCCCATGTCCGTCAGTTTCTTGCCTTCCCACGGCGCGACTTTCGAGGAGTAGATTTCCGCATATTGGTTTTCGAGTGCGGCCCGGTACGCGGCCACTTTGTAATCCTGCGAAAACGAAAACGAAAAAGATGATAGGTGATCCGGCGCGCTCAGTTTGTCAATTGCTTTTGTCGCGGGATTGAGCCGGAAAAGATGCGCATAGGTTTTCTGTTCGGCGGCGAAATAAATTCCGTCCGGTCCCCAGCCGATGAGCCCGGGATCTTCGTCGAACGCTTCCGTCAAAATCTGCGGCGTTCCGCCTTCCGCGGGCACCACGGCGATTTTTACATTCGTGTAGTAGAAGAATTTCGCGCCTGCCGCAGTCTCGAACGCAATCTTCTTTCCATCGGGCGACCATTTCGGATTTGTGTCCGGCCCCGGCGTGTCCACAATTTTCTTTACGGATTTATCTGCAATTTTCACCACGTAAATATCTTCGGAAAAAGAGGAAATCAGGTCCGAGTCTTTCTGCGCGCTGAATGCGATGCGCGTCCCATCAGGAGACCACGCGAAACTCCCTACGCTGAACGCATCTCCTTCCGTAAGGCGCTTTGCTTCGGGCGCGGCGTTCGCCGAGTCGTCCGGAAGATCGATGATCCAGAGATGCGCCATCTGGTAATCGGAGTGAACCACGGAATATTCGCCGTATTTTTCTTTGCGGTCCTTCAGCGTTTTTGGTTCCGGGTCCGACATCGAAAAAGCGATGCGCCTGGAATCCGGTGCCCAATCGAAAGCATTCACATCATTTTCAGTCTTGGTAATTTGCTGCGCCTCGCCGCCGTCCGCGGAAATAACGTAGAGTTGTTTCTTGCCTTCCGGCGTGTCCTTGATTTGTCCGGGCCGGTCGGAAATAAACGCGATCCATTTTCCGTCCGGCGACCACGCGGCATTGGTGCTCGATTTTTTCGCCGAAGTCAGCGCGTGCGATTCGCCGGTTGCAACGTCCACAATCCATAAGTTCCTGTCGAACGCGTTGTCCTCCCAATTGGCCTTCTGCACTTCGTAAACCACGCGCTTCCCATCCGGCGAAATTTTTGGACTGAACGCGTTTTTCCATTCGAGTGACTGATCAATTGTGGGCGTCGTGGAAGCCGCAGCCTTCGCGGCTTTCCCTGTTTCCTGTGCTCCCGCGGAAAACGCAAACAACCCGCAGGTTGCCATCGCAATAGGAATCAAAGACACCTTGCGCATCGCCCGATACCTCCATTTATTGCGAGAGACGTGAACTCAGTCTTTGCGGTTCCAGAGGAAGAACCCCATGAAAAGGACAATTCCCACAATAGCGAACCCCAAGTAGACGTGCCATCCGTGCAGCATCGTCGCGGACACAATCGCGCCCAAGGCGGACAGGATCAGCAAGAGGGCAGCCCTGCCCTTCGTGAGTCTCTTTTGTTCGACCACTCGCGCTTCACTTCTCGCCGTCGCGAAGCCCACTCTGCATCGCTGCGGCGTTTTTTCCCGGCCTTAAGCTCTCGCCAACTCTCGGCGCAGGTACACGATCCCCAAAACCCGGCACGCAGACAATAGCCTTCCTCCAGAAAAAGTCAAGGATTTGAGCAGCCGCCCGGACCAGTTTTTCTTGCTACAATAACGAGGGCCCGCTCACCGAGTCTTCCCAGCCGCTGCGTTTTACAGTGGAAGTTCCGTTGGGTGGTCAGAGACCAGCCCCGAAACTTTTTGATCCGGACTGGGTTTGTAACCAGGCCCGCTGAAAATTCGTCGAAGCTCAAACGCGCTATGTTCCTTTTGGCTCACGTTCGAAGGCTCTTGCCTCCTCTCCCGCGCGACTACATACGCCGCCGCCGCGCTGTGCGCCGGATCACCAACGTTTTGTTAATCGCTACTCTGAGTTTGATTTTCGCATATTTCATCACGCGTCCCACAGGTGGCACGGGTTTCCGCGCCCGGAATCTGCCCGCGAATCGTATTCCCGCGCCGACTCCCGCGATACATCCCCCGGCCTCTCCTCCGCCCTCTGCTCCAGTTGCAGCTTCGAGTGACGCGAATGGTTACAAGCTGGAACCAGGTCCGTACGCCGTCTCTGAAGCCGAAGACCTCGTCTTGCACGATGCGAAGCGTGGCAAAGAATTGCACGTGCGAATTTTTTATCCCAATCCTGCCGGGAAGTACCCCGTCATTGTCTTTTCGCACGGGGCCGGCGGCTCGCGGAATTGCTGTGATGGACTGACGCGCCACTGGGCGAGCTACGGCTACGTGACCATTCAGCCCACTCATGATGACTCCGCGGTGCAGCGGCGCAACCAAGGCGAAGAAAACATCCGCTTCCTGCAGGCGGTACGCGACGCGCTGAAAAAACGTGCTCTTTGGGAGAGCCGTCCGCTGGATGTTTCTTACCTCCTGGATGCGCTACCCTTGGCCGGGAAGCGCGTGCCTGGGCTCCTGGGAAAGATTGATGGCGACCGTATCGGCGTCGGCGGCCATTCCATGGGTTCGTACACCACGGAAGCCGTCGCCGGCGCGCTCGTGGATCTTCCCGGCCAGCCCGGCAGGAATTTTGCCGATCCTCGTGTTAAAGCAGCCCTTTGCCTTTCGCCACAAGGGCCCGGCCAATTCGGTTTGAACGAACATTCGTTCGACAAGATTTCATTGCCGTATATGGGCATGACCGGATCGCTCGACAGCCTTGGCCCGGTAGCGAGCCCTGCATGGCACAAAACTCCCTTCGAGCGCAGCCAGCCCGGCGACAAATATCACCTGTTTATGGAAGGCGCGAACCACATGTCTTTCATCACGCCAAGCACTCTCGCTCCTGGTCGCGCTGAGCAAGGCGGAAATATTTTTGACTACACCAATTCCGCGTCCCTTGCTTTCTGGGACGCGTATTTGAAGGGCGACGCGCACGCCAAGCAATATCTCCAATCGGACACGCTGGAAAAATCCAGCCGCGGCGCGGTCAAAGTTTCCCGCCGCTGATCACTTTCCAGAATTCGAACGATTGGCGCTCCTCGTCTTTGCACAGTCACACCAGCTTTTTCCACATTCGCTACGCTGTTTTTCCACAGTTTTGCGTAAGGGGTCCTTTCGTACTATTGACCGTGTTACTACTGGTTTCAGAGACTGAGTACAGGATGGCTCGCTACTCCGCCTTTCTCGGGCGCCGCGTGGAGGTGCAATATCGCGCCGGCGATATTCTTCTGCCGGCTTCCGGCACTTTCGTGGCCGATTCCGGCCGTTCCATTTTCCTCGAACAGAATTTAGACCAGCGCGGCCAGCACAGGCATTTCCGCTGGGAAATCCCTTATCAGTATCTTGTGCGCATTGTGGAGAAGCCCGATTCCGGGTCCTCTGCAAATGCCACTTCTGCCGCGGTAGCCTCCAAAGCTGCACTCGAAGCTCCCGTCGAGTCCGACATCGCCGAAAAGCCTCTCAGCGCCTCCGCTGCGGCTTCCGCTGGTGGCGCGCCGGGTATCCTTCCGCTCTCTCACCGTCCTAAAACTGCCTGATTCGTTCGCCTGACCGGCTCGAAAGATTCCCGGCTCTACTTTCCAGTTGGGATTCGGCTACAATCGTGTCCTCTTTTTTGAGAAATGCGCAGGCTTGTATTACGCTCGCCAATTCAAGGAGGCCTTCTTTGGAATCATCCGCTGGCAAAAAAATTGGGTTAATCGGACTTGGCTTGATGGGCCGCCCCATGGGCATGAATCTCATCAAGGCTGGGTACTCTCTCACCGTATGGAACCGAACTGCTTCGCGCGCCGATGAATTGGTGGCCATGGGAGCGAAACTCGCAAAGTCCCCGCAGGAAGTTGCCGCCGCTGCCGACTTTCTTCTCACGATAGTCAGCGATCCTCCCGCGCTGGAAGAAGTTTTGTGGGGTTCGAATGGCGCGATGCAAGCGGTCAAGCGCGGCAGCATTTATGTGGACTCCAGCACCGTCTCGTCTGCGCTGGCGCGCAAGATCGCCGCGGCCTGCGCGGAACGAGGGGTGCGTTTTCTGGATGCACCGGTCACAGGCGGCGACTGGGGCGCAAAAAAAGGCGAGCTGCTTTTCATGATTGGCGGCGATGCCGGTACGTTGAAGGAGGCGGAGCCCATCCTGGGCGTAATGGGGAAGAAATGGTTTCACCTGGGCCCCAACGGAGCCGGCCAAACCGTCAAGGTGGCGATGAACTTGATTCTCGCGCTGCAGGTGGACGCGCTCGCGGAAGCTCTGGCTCTCGTCACCCGCGCGGGCATTCAAGGCGAGAAACTTGTGGAGGTCATGCAATCCAGCATGGCGCGCTCCGGTGTACTCGATGTGAAAGCACCTAATCTTCTCAAGGGAGAATATGTTCCGAGTTTCCCGCTGCGCCTCATGCACAAGGATCTCGGCCTTGCGCTTGACCTCGCCAATCAGCTTGGCGTGGCGTTGCCTGCTACGGCCGCCGCGCGCGAAACCTACAATTACGTCAAAGGAGCCGCCAAGGAAGACCTGGATTACTCCGCAGTGATGAGATTCTGGAAGAGTTGACACAGGCCCTGTGGCGCATTCGAATCGAACGGGACTGCCGCACCGCCTTGCGTGACCTAGTCGCCGTGAAATCTTACCGTCAAGGTGAGGTGAATCGCCACGGGCCGACCATCCAACCGGGCAGGATCATATTTCCATTGTTTTATGGCGTCCATGGCCGCTTGCCGCAGAATCGGCGGGCCGGACACGGCTTTCAAATTGGTGACATTGCCGTCTGCATCAATGAGCGCGTCCACGGTGACGTCCCCCGCTGCATGGCTCGATCGGGCGATCTGCGGATACACGGGCTGCACGGACTTGAGGAGGCGCGCCGGCTGAACCTGGCCGCCAATAGGCGGCGACACGGGAAGCGGCTGCGGCACCGCGTGACTGGTAAGAATGTTTGTCATCGGCGCTTCCGTGGTCATCTGCAACTCATCACGAACTACCGGGGCTGCGAGAGAGGCAGAATTCGCAGCCGAACTATTCGCATTGGGCCGGTTTGCTTCGGGCACAATCAAGGTGAATTTGTGACGCGTCGCAGACTTCGCTGTGGCAGCGGGTTGCTTTGGGCGGCTATCACTTTTTACAGACGCACCAGAAGAAGGCAACGGGGATTTGTAGGAGGCTTGCGTCGTTTCATCGCTGGGGCCGTTATTAACAAACCACAAGAGCCACCGCCGGTTGTTGGCGTCCAAGACTTCCACCAGGAACGGGCGCGGATTCCCAGCCGCCGAGCCGTTTTCGACTCCAGTAGTTTCGCCCTTGCCGGCAGCCGGACTCGGGGTTTGATCGACCGCCTGATTTCTTCGGACAAGCCGAGGCAGAGTCGTTCCGATACCGACAATCACCACCGCGGCCGCCACGCCAATCATTGCACCCATCCACTGAGTTCGGCGCATACGCGGAATTGGGCGAGAAGTCTTTGGCTGCTCCTTTTCTTCCTCTTCGAAGATCCTGGAGTAGGCCTCGAACGTGGTTGCTTCGAGAATCTTTGCTACGAGAGGAGAGGATGTATCTACGACTGGCGCACGGGAGACTGCATAGCCGATGTCGAGCGGCGACTGGCTCTCGTCTACCTTGAGGATTGCTTCAGCAGGAGGCGGCAGAGGCTCGAGCGGCGTTGACAGTGCAACTGGCGCTTCCTTTTTCATGTTGGTGTTTGCGGGAACGGGATCAGCTGAGGCTTCGATGGAAAGCCACTTGCGAATCTGGTCGCGGCTGTTTTCCGCTAGATTGGCAAACTGCACCCCAGCAATCCTTTCAAAATCGAGCGTCCATCGGACGTCGCCCTCCGCCTGGAACGATTCCTTGATGGTCGCGCCGCCAAACGAAGCCGGTGAAAGGCCTATTGCTTCGAACTTAAAGTTGATCCGCTTGCCGTCAGACGGGGCCTGATAGAATTCAAAGCGCATTCCAGTTTCGTTCAAGTCAATCAGCTTGCCCCAATTGTCCTGACCGAAGTAGGTAAGAACCACCCATTTGAGGGGTTCCCTTGAAAGGGCGCGCCGCTCACTGGCCTGCTTTTCAAAATTCTGAATTGCCGATGAGATGGACATAATTTAATTTCCCGCCGTGGGAAGCGCCAACGCGCTCGAGAGTCCCAACACTCTTCGGGGTGAGCGCTCGCCTGGCATCTCTTTGTTGTCGATTCGTTTGCCAGACATCAGTAACTCGCCTGCGCTGTTTCCTGCAGTTGCTGCCACACACCAGGCAGTTTGACTTCGGTGCGGCTGGATTGATCAAAAAGAACGAATTCCTGGACGTTCGCCAGCCGCTGCTTCACAAATTCCCTGAGCTTGTCTATATAGGCGGGGTTGTCTTCGGAAGGCCAAGCGAATGTCTGCGTGATTTCAATGGCCAGACGCGCATGTTGCCTGGCCGGCAGAAACACCGGGTAGCTCAGCCGCACCGGCTCTTGCTGGCTGAGACTTCCATCGGCTTCCAGCCTGCTCAGGACCACGAATCCTGGGCCAGCGTCCAGGCGAAAATCGGAATCCGTGTTGTTCTCCAGATCGTAGGATAGAGTCAACGTGGAGTGAGTTTTGTCGGTCTCTCTGAGCTGGCTTGCCACGTAGGTCGCCCTGATGGCCTCTCGGTTCCAGGACTTGTTGGCGGTATCGCCAGGCGGGGTTTTGAGCGCCGCCGTGCGCGTCAAGAAAAAGATAACCAGGACAAGTCCCACCGCCGCCGAGCAGGCGATAGCATAGAAGCTTCTTTTCGACACTGTGCCCCCGAGATGCCTTCCAGAATCGAAACTCGCGGAAGCTCCTGGCGGTCCTCGCACAAGAGACCTGGTTGGCTATGAATCCGTAACATTTCCCCGGCGCACAGACAAGAAAGGAAAAGCTGCAACTTACATTCAGGTATTTTCCCTAGGAAATTTTGACCGACAAGAAAGGTTCGACGGCCAAGGCGCCCATTGGGGGCAGGCTGGCCGTCTGTTAGAGTCCTCGCTTGGAGGCCATTCATGAGCGCCCCAGACCCAGGCAAGATTCAAAAGTTTCGCGAGATGCTTCATCAGGAATGGACCGGCGTCCGGCGCCCCTCAGCGGCCTTCAACGTCTCTATGGAGGAGCGGCTGTTGTTCACGGACCGGGGGTACTCAGGAATCGCCGCGCCGGCCCAGGGCCCATTTTCCCGGGCCGCTGTAAGCCAGAATCAGCAAGCCGCCCATGATCGCCAGATTCTTGCGGAAGTGCGTTTCCTGCATGGCGGCCATCATTTCGCTCGATGCCCAGTAGTTGTGGAACAGAATCGTCACCGCAGTCGTGTACCAGAACATGACAAACGCCGCGATGCGCGCCTGGTATCCGGTCACGAGACATAGCGAACCTGCCACTTCAATGACCATCGCTACAGCGAGCAGCAGCGGAATCATCGGCAAATGTCTGGTGCTCATGTACGCCACATTTCCGGACCAGCCAAATATCTTTCCGATCCCGCTGGTCGCGAAGATGTACGTCATCATCAAGCGTCCGAGCAGAGGAACAACGGGGTTATTGAGATTCATAACGTCGGCTCCATTTTGCGGGCTTGACATAAACTATGTCGTGCAACGACATAGACGAGCATTATCGCGTTGCGTGAGCAGGGTATCCTGATGATTCCCGAAGCCGCGTTCCAGTGCCAATTCCAGGGGAAGGCATCCCCTTTTGAAATGTACTAATAGTTCTAGTACACTTGTCAAAGGGTGCTCAGCGCTCTACTTCAGGGCTTGACGAGAAGCCTGTCCACGGCTACAGACTGAGTAAGCAGGCCACCCTGCGAATCGAGGAGGCGCATGGCCCGCCGACGTTTTCTGGGAAACATATCCACACTCGTGGTTCTGGCCGCTGTTTACTTCGCGGCGGGAAAACTTGGGCTAAAACTCGCCCACGTGAACGCCAGCGCGACCGCCATTTGGCCCAGCACGGGCATCTCCCTCGCAGCTTTCCTTATCCTGGGTTACCGCGTCTGGCCCGCCATCCTGGCGGGAGCTTTCCTGGTGAATTTGACCACGGCTGGTTCTGCAGTTACGTCGCTGGCCATTGCGGCGGGAAACACGCTCGAAGGAGTGGTCGGCAGCTATCTGGTGACGCGATTTGCCGCCGGGAAGCAAGCGTTTCAACGAGCCCAGGATATATTCAAGTTTGCGGTTTTGGCGGGAATGGTCAGCCCGATGATTAGCGCAACGGTGGGCGTCACCACGCTGGCCGTGGCAGGACTCGCAAGCTGGAAAATTTACGGCTCGATCTGGTCAACATGGTGGCTAGGGGATGCCGCTGGCGCCGTAGTCGTGACTCCCCTGGTTCTCCTCTGGTGGGAGAATCCTCGTGTGCATTGGAGCCGCAGGCAGATCACGGAGCTCGCATTGCTGTTTTTGGGATTATTTTCCACGGGCTGGATTGTGTTCGGAGGCCGTTTTGATTTTTCGGTGAAAAATTATCCGTTGGAATACCTTTGCATTCCTTTCCTGGTCTGGGCGGCGTTCCGCTTCGGCCGCCGAAAGGCGGTGACTGCCATCTTTGCCCTGGCAGCGATCGCCACCTGGGGAACGGCTCACGGATTTGGCCCGTTTGCAAGGGAGTCACAAAATACGTCGCTGTTGTTGTTGCAATCCTTTGTCGGCGTCATGGCCGTAACTTCCATGGCGCTTGCCGCCGAATTCACCGAGCACAAACGCGCCGCTGAATACGTGCGGCAATTGGTGGTCACCGACCCGCTCACGGGGCTCGCCAACTACCGGCGGCTGCTTGACGCCCTGGACTCGGAAATCAAGCGCTATGAACGCACCGCGCGGTCGTTTGCCATCGTGGTTGCCGATTTGGATGGGCTGAAGAAGATCAATGACACTTACGGTCATCTCGTGGGGACCGAAGCCATCTGCCGGCTGGCAAACATTCTTCGCATTCACTGCCGTGCCGTCGACATTGCCGCTCGCTACGGCGGAGACGAATTCGTGCTGGTTCTCCCCGAAGCAGACGGCCAGGCGGCTCAACGTGTCGCCAATCGAATCGCCGAGCGCCTCAGCACGGATGGCGACGAGCCGCCGGTCACGGTAAGCACCGGCATCGCGGTATATCCGCACGACGGCAAGACCATCGCTGACCTTTTCGGCGCGGCTGACCGGGCCCTGTATCTTAAGAAGGGCTCGTCTAAAAAGAGAGACTTTCACCAGCTCACTGGACAGTAAGGCCAAATCGCGACGGTTTGTTTTTCTCTTCGCTCCTCGAACTTCTTTGCCTCGACTCACAGTAGAATCGTTTCATGGCCATCGCACTCGTCGCCCAGCCGTGGTGGGTGAATTTCATCATTCTGATTCCGCCGCTTGCGTGGTTCTCGTGGCGTCGCGGAGGCGTGGCCGTCACGGTGCGGCAGTTAGCAATCAGTGGCGTGTTTGCGGCAGCGTTCGGATTTCTGGAAGCTGTGGTCGTCGTCTATCTGCGCGCTGCCACGGGCTTGCTCCCCGGATATCAGGGAACACTCGCGGACGTTGTTCGCATGTCAGGACAGTATTACGTTCAATCCCAAGCGATTACGCAATTCCCGAATAGTCTTCTCACGCTCGAAGTCCTTCGCGAAGCCGCTACAATCGTTATGTTGTTCACCGTTGCTTTACTCACTTCTGCTAACTCCAGAGCCCGCGCCGCCGTTTTCCTTTGGACCTTCGCCACTTGGGACATCGTGTACTACGCCGCTCTTTGGGCCACGGTACGCTGGCCTCTTTCGGTCAAGGATCCGGATGTGCTCTTCCTGATTCCAGTTCCCTGGCTTTCGCCGGTGTGGTTTCCCCTTCTGGTGAGTGCTCTCACCATAATCGCCGTTCTCTTCTCCCGCGTGTCACAGCCTAAAACTTGATCGGGCGACGGCACGCAAGAGGCTTTCAAAAAGTGCGCGGAAAATCTCGCCACGCACGGCATTCTCCCTGCATCAAAGAAATGCCATGCGGCGCAAAGCTCATCGCAGTACCACAATTCGCAAAGCCCATCCTTGGGGCGTGCCGCCCTGGAGCGTTGATTTCCGTCCTGCCCCGAGCTCTCTTCCGGATCAAGTGGACTTCGCGATTGTTGGCGGCGGCTTCTCCGGCCTTTCCGCAGCGGCGTGGTTGCGCCGGTTTGCTCCCGGGAAGTCCGTTCTGGTGCTGGAGTCTGCTTGGCTCGGCGATGGCGCCAGCGGCCGCACGGGCGGCATGGCGCTTTCAGAAACCGCTGCTGGACAGCTCCCCGGACTCGGTGACGTGCTCGCCGGCTACAAGAAAATTCTCGACGCTCTGCGCATTGACTCGCGGCTGACGCTTCCCGGCGTCTGGGAGCTCGGCCGTTCCGCTTCGGCAGGGGATTCGCCGATTTCGTGGAACGACTCCGGCGAACTAAAAGTCGTCCGCCTTGTGTCCGGTGGCACGGTGGACCCAGGCAGGGTCGTCGCAGGCCTTGCGCGCGCAGCGGAGAACGCCGGCGCTCAAATCGTCGAGCGCGCCGAAGTTCGTTCGCTGGACTTCGCGAATCCGGTGCGCCTTCGCGTGCGCCATGAATTCCGCGACCGCATTCAGCAAAAAGAAATTCGCGCTGGGCAGGTCCTTCTCGCGACCAACGCGTTGTCTCTGAAACTGTCTGGCCTGCGCGCGGCTGCCGCGCCGAAACTCACCTTTGCGCTGGCCACTGCGCCGCTTTCCGCCGCGCAGCTCAAAGCCATCGGCCTCGGGTCGCGCCGCCCGTTTTACACCGTCGATTTGCCTTATTTGTGGGGACGTTTGCTCGAATCAAACGGCGTCATTTTCGGCGCCGGGCTCGTCCCGCCTTACGTCGGAACGCCTTCCCGTTTCCCTCTTGGCGACGGCTCGAAGAAAAACGCCACGCGCGACTTGCGCCACTACGATGTGTGCCGTGGTCAATCCGCGGACCGTATCCGCTGGGTCGAAAACCGCGTCCGCTACTTGCATCCCGTGCTTGAATCCGTGCGTATTACGCACCGCTGGGGCGGCCCGATTCTCCTTACGGATAAAATGCGCCCCATCTTCCGCCACCATCCTTGCAGCAAGCAGGTAATGGTTCTCGCCGGTTATAACGGCCACGGCGTAGCGCTCTCCGTCTATCTCGGCAAGTGGGCCGCCGAAGCCCTCCTCGCCCGGCGCGCGCTGCCGTCCTGGGAATAATCCAAATAGCGGTTGTCCGGCGCTCGCAATGATAGAATCCCCCGCGCATTCCTGAGGAGGAGCTAAATGAGCAGCAAGGTGCGGGCTTGGATGATTCTTTTACTGGCGGGCGCGGCGCTGGTTTGTGGGCAAACTGCCGCCGCGCAGCAGCAGCCGGACTTTTCCAAGGTGCAAATCAAGGCGACCAAGGTTTCCGGTAACATCTACATGCTCGAAGGCCAGGGCGGCAACATCGCCGCCTCCGTGGGCGAAGACGGCATCGTCATCGTGGACGATCAGTTCGCTCCGTTGGCGGATAAAATCCAGGCCGCGCTCAAGGAATTGAAAATTACGGACAAGCCCGTGCGCTTCGTCATCAACACGCATTACCACGGGGACCACACGGGCGGAAACGTGCCTTTCAACAATGCGGGCTCCACGCTCATAGCGCAGGATAATGTCCGCAAGCGCCTTGAATCCGGCGGCACGGCGGGTAATGGCGGCTCCATCAAGATGGAAGTGAAGCCTGCTGAGAAAGCCGCCCTGCCGATTATCACTTTCGAGCACGATGTGACCGTCCATCTGAACGGAGAGGATATTCGCGCGCTGCATTTTCCCTCCGGCCACACCGACGGCGATTCCATCATCTTTTTCCCGAAAAACAATGTCGTGCACATGGGCGACGACTTCGTGCGCTACGGATTCCCGTTCATTGACGTGGCCAGCGGCGGTAGCGTCCAAGGCATGATCGACGCTATGGAAAAAGCCACCGCGCAGTTGCCGGCCGACGTGAAAGTGATCCCAGGCCACGGCGCGCTCTCAAATCTTGACGATGTGCGGGCATTCACCAAAATGCTCAAGGAAACTTCCGCAGTCGTGCAGAAAGCCATCGACGGTCACAAAACGCTGGACCAGATGAAACAGGAGAAAATTCTCGCGCCATGGGAAAAGTTCTCCGGCCAATTCGTCAACGCCGATGCGTTTATCGAAACGCTCTTCAATTCGTTGACCGGCCATAAAGGTGAGTTCATGAAACACAACTGAAAGATTCATGCTCCCGGGTAGATGCGGAGGGCTCCCGTCCGGTGCCGCGTGAATTACTTGGTGGAGTCCAGGCAGGGGAGCGCAGAAGTCTTCGCTTCGGGAGTTTCGTACGATACGTCTCCCACCGAGTCTTGCATGGAGAGCAGCACCCAGTTTTGCGGTTCGTCGGCCGTTCGTGTGAAGGTGAACAGAGCGGTTCGCTGGCTGCTGATTTTATAGCGCATGGTGCGTTTGACGACCGGATAGACATCCGTGGTCGTGTCCTCGATCGCTGCGCCGCAACGCGCGAGCAAGCGATCCGGGGTCACTGTATCGGTGGCCTTGGTGATGCGGCGTTCCCGTGTTTGTTTGAACCACCCGGCAGCCTTGACGATGACGAACTGCGCAAAAAAGAGACCGGCAACGACAAGGAGGACACTTCCGGCCATGATCCAGGATTGCTTGGTTTCTGGGAGCTTCATGGGACGCCTGCCTTCCGAGCCTACACCCATCATCGCTCCGCCCGCCGCCTCTGGAAGGAAAATTTTGGAGGCCGCTGCGAGTCGGTAACTTCGGTGTAGGAAGCAGGGCAGACCGAAGCGGAGCGATTATGGCCGGGCGTTCGGCGAGAAGAAGCCAATCGGCAGGTCGCGCGCAGTGCGCAGGCCGGCCGGAGCGTCAAGGATCACGGGAATCGAGTTCACGACGACCGAAGCCGTAGCGATATCACCGTGGGAGCCGCCCGGAATCATCAGACTGATGTTTGGATGCCCCGTCAGCGTAATTGTATCGGCAGGATCTTTTGCGCCGACATACATCTGCAACTCAAGATACACGAGTTCTTTGCCGTCCTTCGAGAGGCCACGCCCGATTTGGTGCACTCCCGCAGCCTGGCCCGCTTCGACAGTGAGGTATTCCGTCTGCACGCGCTCGGTGGCCACTTTAGGCTCGATCGTTTCCGTAATTTGTTCGACGGGCAAATTCAAACCGTCCGCAACCATGGCAACGGACTCCGGCAAGCCAACGTGCTTGATCACGCCGGCTTTTACCTGCGCGCGGAATTCTTCGACGGTCATTCCCGCGCCGATTTTTTTCTGCAGCGGCAGGCGCCGCTTCGATGCGTCCACCACGCGCAGCGCTTTGACGTGTTCGATGCGCTGCGAAACAGCTGCGAGCGTCACGACCAGTTTGTCCATGACGAAGCCCGGGTTCACACCGGTGCCTACCAATGCCACGCCGGATTCCTTCGCCGCGGCATCCAACTTCGCCGCGAGTTCCGGATACGTTCGAAACGGATAGGATAATTCTTCGCAAGTCGAAACGACGGACGATTCGGCTTTCAAGCACATCAGCAACTGGTCCATCACTTTGGCGAGCGACGAAGAAGTTGAATGGATCACCACGTCCGCATTTTGCTCGAGCACTTCCTGGGCATCCGCGGAAACGCTCACACTCCAAGGCGCATCCGTTGCGCCGACCACTTCGCCGAGGTCACGCCCCACTTTCGCGGGATCGGTATCGATGGCGCCGATGATTTCAATGGCCTGTTTTTCCCGCATCAGGCGCGCGATGGATGCGCCAATTGGGCCCACACCGTACTGGATGGCGCGAATTTTCTTTTTCACGTCGTTCTCCACTCCCCTGGTTCGCGTCCGCACAACGCGCATTTTCGCTGCAAAAAGAAACCCCTACGATAATGGAATTCGCGCGCGCATTCAACGAAGAAGCGTTCCACGCGTTTGGATGCCGGGGTTCGCGCCGCTAAAGGCGCCGTTGTTGCTGGAGCGAGGCTTGCGCCGCATAATGGCTGGAGAACAAACCAGCCGATGGCGGAGGAGCGCTACATGACTGCAAAAAAACTTTCCGATCCCGAAATTAACGCGCAGCTTTCCAAGACCAAGGGATGGACTCTTGTGAACAGCAAACTGCACAGGGAATTTACGTGTAAGGATTTCGTGACCGCGTTTGGCAACATGACGCGTGTCGCGCTCGTGGCCGAAGCCATGAACCATCATCCGGAGTGGTTTAACGTGTGGAACAAAGTGGTTATCGACCTGAATACACACAGCGTTAAAGGCATCAGCGACTACGACTTCCAGCTGGCGGAAAAGATCAACGAAATCTTCGGCGCGTGATTTGTACCCATCGAAATTGAACTTCCCAGAATGAGAGCAGACCGCCAGCCGACAAAATTCAGCCGGGGTTGGATTTTTCTTGTACTGCGGTGGGCGGCGGCGCTGCTCGTTCTCGGGATTCTTTTTTATCTGCTGCCGGTAGCGCCGCTGCGTAGCGCATTGGCGCGCGTTCCACTTACGCGCTTCATCACGGTGTTGCTGATTTATCTGGTGGCTTTGACGGGCGGCATCGCCAAGTGGCACACGGTGGTGAATTCCGCAGGCGCGCAGCTTAGCTTCGCGGCCAGCGCGCGGTGCTACACCAGCGGACTGTTCGGCGCGCTCTTTCTGCCGTCGATTATCGGGGGCGATGTGGCGCGTCTCGCGGTGGGAATCTCGCGCAGTCCGCGTCCCGCCGCGGTAATCACCGGGAATGTGGCGGACCGTTTTCTCGATGTGGCCGCGCAGCTCACGCTTATCTCGCTGGGCCTGATGCTGCTGCCGGGTTCCTTGCCCGTTCCGTTGCAGGCGCCGGCGAAACGCGTGCTCTTTGCCGGCGTCGTTGGCGCAGCAGCTTTTTTGGGACTCGTTTTGGCATTGCACCGGCCAATCTTGCGCGGACGCTCCATTCGGATCCGGCGCAGGCTGGCGCAACTTCGGCATGCGATTCGCGCCGTTTCGCGGCGTCCGTGGCGGCTGGTCTTTGGCTGGTTGCTGGGAACTTCCGTGCAGGGCACTTATGTTGTGCTCACCGCTCTCCTGGGCATCACTTGCGGACTCCGTCTCCCGCTGCGCGTATGGCTCTTCGCGTGGCCGCTTGCCAAAATCGCCGCCGTGATGCCCATCACACAAGGCGGCATTGGAGTTCGCGAGGCGGCTCTTGTCGTGCTGCTTGCGCCCTTTGGCGCGCCGGCGTCGCAGGTTCTTGCGACGGGAATCGTTTGGGAAGGTATGATCATCACCGCGGGACTTCTCGCAGGCCTAACTGCATTTCTCTTGCGCTACTCGCAGTTCCCTCGGTCTGGACGCTGATGAACCGCGACGGCAAAGGGGGTTGGTTGTGGAACTCGAACCACCTGCGAACCTGAGCGAAATGGGGCTGGGCGCATTTTTTCTCATCGATTCGTTTACTTTTTTGTCGTTGACACGTGCGTTTTGCAGTGCTACAACGCGCACAAAGACAAGCTCTTTGGTGGTGAGTCTCCTAACGAATTGTATAAACAGTCGCGAGTGAGGCCGCAGACCTGCCTGGCAGGGCAGGCCTGCTGAGCCGCCAAGAGGATTGTCAAGCAACACCCCACCACCCCGGGAGGTGAGAACGAAGCTGTTTTCACCTCCTTTTTATTTTTTTGGTCGCCGAATGCCCAGTTTGCTGTTTCGGAGCGAAGCATAACGACCCTCTTCCCGCCCCTTTCATTTCGGCAAGCCTCGTGGCCTCCCCCGTTGCATTGCATAAGACCTATGCTCGGTTAAGATTGGCTGTCATCGATGCTTGTGACCGCGAAGCACGCCATGCTCTTGAGCTCAGAATGAACCGCGTCCCGGCGCCACTGCTTTCTCTTGCCCATGTGACCGTGATGCGTGGTGAGCGTGAGGCCCTGAGCGACATCAACCTGGAGATTGCGCGCGGGGAGCACGTGTGTATCCTGGGGCCGAATGGCTGCGGCAAATCGACGCTGATCAAGACCATTACGCGGGAGTGCTATCCCCTCGGACGGGAGGGGTCCAGCATTTCGATATTAGGGCGCGAGCGATGGGACATTTTCGAGCTGCGAGCACTGCTCGGAATCGTGTCACCGGACTTGCTGGCTTCGTGCACAACGGATGCTACCGGTCGCGATGTAGTGCTTTCCGGTTTTTTCAGCAGCACACGCATTTTTCCGCACCATCATCCCGATCCGGAACATCTCGCGCTTGCCGAGGAAACGCTGGCGCGGCTTGGCATCGCGCATCTCGCCGACCGTGCGGTTGCGGAAATGTCCTCCGGCGAAGCCAAGCGCACGCTGATTGCGCGCGCCTTGGTGCACAATCCGCAGACTTTGCTGTTTGACGAGCCAAGCAATGCTCTGGACATCGGCGCTCAACTCCAGCTTCGCGACACCATGCGCGAGCTTGCGCAATCCGGACTCGGAATCTTGCTCGTGACGCACCACGTATCGGAAATTATTCCAGAGATTGAGCGCGTGATTCTTTTGCGCGAAGGACACATTCAAGCCGACGGGCCGAAACCCTCGGTGCTCACCGAGCAACATCTTTCTAAATTGTTTGGAGCTTCCGTGCGCTTGGGTCAGAGCGACGGATATTTCCATCTCTACTAGGCGGAAATCAGCTTGCCACCGTTCAGCTTGTCTGCGCCAATGCGTAGAGTAATTCTACAAAGGAACGCACGGCGCCATCCATGCCGTGAACTTTGGGATTTTTCGATTCGATGACGTAGTACTCGTCGGGAGCGTGCGCGCCGCTTCCGTGGCCGAGTCCAAACGGGCCAGCCGCGAGATGCAGCGGCTCGCCGGTGAAAACGTATCCCGGCCACGACCCTGCACTGCGCGGAAGAATAACCGGATCGATTCCGCCTTTGCGGTACACGTCGGTCTCGACGCGGATCAGCGCCGCGTCGGCGCGTGTGCTGTTGGGATCGTAGCCGCCCGTCATGCGAACTTCGATGTCGCCGAAGCCTTTTTTCGCAAGATGAGCTTTTAGCGCGGCGAGCGCTTCCGCCGCGGTCATGTCTGGAACAAGGCGCAGGTCGAGCTTCGCGGTGGCTTTTCCCGGAAGAATGGTCTTTCCGCCCGGGCCGGTGTAGCCGCCGACAAGCCCCTCGATGTTCACCGTGGGCCGCGACATCAAGAGTTCCAGCGCTTCGTTCCAGCTCACGTCGTGTACCCAGTGCTCCACGCCCAGAAGTTTTTTTGCTTCCGCCTCGCTCAAGCGGCGCGCCGCTTCCGCAATCATCTTCTTCTCCGCGTCGGAAACCGAGCGTGCCTTCGCGGCAAAGCCTTCAATGGCGGGATCGTTGCCGTCGGGCGAGACGAGAGTGGCCAGCGCTTCGACCAGGTGCCACGCCGGGCTATCGAGGCGCGCTTTGTTGCTGGAGTGCACGTCCTTACGCGGGCCTCGGCCCCAGCGTTCGCCGCTGGAAACCAGTTCACACTCGATGACGCCCTTTGCACCCAGAGTCATGGTGACTTCACCGTCGAGGCCCTGAGACGCGCTGGGCATGAAGATTCCAAGGCAGTTTTTCAGCGCGGCGAGCACCTCCGGCCGGCGCACAATTTGTGGAAAGTGCGGCGAGCCGATTTCCTCTTCTCCTTCGGCCACGAACACCAAATTCACGGGCATCTTCTTACCGGCGCCGCGAATGGCATGCAGCGCGGCAAGGAACGATGCTTCCGGACCCTTCTGGTTAACGGCGCCGCGGCCGATCACGACTTTGCCCAGTCCGGGCTTGTCGACGAGCGCGGCTTCGAACGGCGGCGAAGACCACTCAGCGGGATCGGCCTGCTTCACGTCGTACATGTAGTAAAGGCCCAGCGTTTTCGAGGCGCCCGCATCCAGAGTGGCGAAGACTCCCGGCTGGCCGTCGGTGGCGATTTTTGTAGCTTGCTGAAAGCCCGCTTCGCGCAGCATACGCATCATCATGTCGCAGCCTTCGTTCATGCCGCGATTCTCGGCGGCGATGGATGGCTGGCGGATCCAGTCCTGCAAGCGCTTGACGGATTCGTCGTGGCGTTTTTCGATTTCCGCCCGGATGGCGTCGAGATCGCTGGCGGCTGCTGCGCCGTGCGCCCAGGCGGGCCAGGCGAAAGTGGCTGCGCCGGCCGCAACCGTGGCGGCGCCCTGCAGGAAAGTGCGGCGGTCGGAGAGCGACAGAAGAGACGAGGAATTGAGATGGTCTTGCTTGCTCGCGTCCTCAAGAGGTTCATGATTGGAGTTCGAAAGATTTGGCACGGCAGCCTCCGCAACAGATTTTCGCACCGAGACAAAAAGCTGGGGATCATCGTCTCGTTTTCAACGCTGGAGATTATACCTTCTTATTTTAGTCGGCAACGTCTGCGGCAACCGGTGCTGGCGGCTGTGCGGACGGCGGAAATGAATTTCGTATTGGGTGTGATTGACGAAACGCGCGATGGTGCCGTTGGGACCTACGGCCCAACCTGTGAAGACATCTAAGAGAGCCATGGCATTGAGATTCAGCGAATCGGTATGCTTCCAGTGAGCGCCGGAGTCATCGGTGAGGTCTTCGCCGCTGGGTCCGACGGCCACCCACCTCCCATCATCGATATGAGCCACAGCGGAGCGGTAGCCGCCGGGCTGTTGCGAAGCGAGTTGCCAGGATTTGCCTCCATCAACGGAATGGGCGGCCACGCGGTACGGTCGGCTGGGTTCCTTGTAATCGCCGCCCACTGCCATAACTCGATTATCGTCACCAATGGTAAGCGAAAAGATCCCGGCGGAAGCCTTGCCACTTGCAATGGGGGTTTCTGCGGCAGTCCAGGTACGCCCCGAGTCCAGAGAGTGAAAAACGCGCGCGGCGGGACCGCCGGTGCCGAAGAAAATCTCCTCGCCGGAGATTGCAAGACAAGTGTTGCTTGCTGCGAAGGCCCCTTCGCCGGGTAGCGCCGCTGGCATATTTTCCCTGGGCAATGGATTCCAATGCTCACCGTCAGTCGTGTTCAGCAGGAGAAATTTGCCGTCGATGGGATCGCCGAGCGCGAAGCAGTGCGTTTCAGAGAGGCAAGCGATCGCGTCGAGAAAAAACTCCTTGCGCTTATCCGTATATTGAAGTTTCCACGTTTCGCCGCCGTCTGTCGTCTTGTAGATGCGCGACTTTTCGCCTTCGCCACTGGACATCAAATAGGCAACCTTCTCGGAGAACGCCACGATCCCGCGAAAGTCGAGCGCGTCACCCCCATTAACGGGCAGGCGCTTCCACGTCTTGCCTTCGTCGACGGATTTCAGAATCATGCCGTTCGAACCCGATGCCCAAACCACGGGCCCAGGAACGCCCTTTGCATCCGGCATTTCAGCCACGCTGACTCCGCGGAGGTTGGTGTCGATCCCGCTGTTTTGCAGTTTCCACCACTGCGCTTGCGCGCTTGCGCAAGACAATAGAGAAAGCAGAAATGACAAAGGGACACGCATAGCGTGCATTCTAGCAGGGGCACTGGCAAAGAAACGCTGCTGATTGCTGTGCACATCTCAGTTCTAAACGAAACATTTGTTTCTTTGCTTCCAGTGGCTTAGACTTTCGCGGGCTTACTCCTGCGGACAGAACCAACAAAAATCAAGCAGACGGCGCGAGCGGAAGAACACGGCCCGGAATCTCAGGGAGATCGAATATGCGCGAAAAGACATCGAGACGGCTGAGCGCTCTATTGTTTTTGATTATTGCGGGGAGTTTTTCCTGGCCGGCGCCGGTATCTGCACAGTTCCATCCGAAGGACACCGAGTGGCCTTCCTACGCCGCCGATCTTGCTGGCACTCGGTACCGCCCTCTAGACCAGATCAACGCGACCAATTTTAGCGATCTCGAAATCGCCTGGCGCATCAAGACGGATAATTTCGGCGACCGGCCCGAGTACAAGCTTGAAGGAACACCTCTGATGGTGAACGGCGTCTTGTACGCGACGGCTGGATCGCGCCGCGCCGTGATCGCGCTGGATCCGGCCACCGGAGAGTTGCTCTGGACCCATGGCGAGCATGAAGGCAAGCGCGGCGGCGCCGCCCCGCGCCAGCTCTCGGGCCGCGGACTGGCGTATTGGTCCGACGGAAGGGAGGAGCGAATCTTCTATGTGACGCCCGGATTCCGGCTCATCTGCCTGGAGGCGAAGACCGGCGTGCGCATTCCTTCCTTCGGAGAGAACGGACTAGTGGATCTCAAACTCAACGATGACCAGGACATTCTCCCCGATCTGGAAACGGGAGAAATTGGCTTCCAGTCGGCTCCAGTGGTCGCGAAAGACACCGTGATCATCGGCGCGGCTTTCCGCGAAGGAATGACGCCGAGGAGCATGCGGAATAACAAGGGCTATGTCCGTGGATTCGACGTGCGAACCGGCAAGCGTCTCTGGATTTTCCATACCATCCCGAAAAAGGGCGAGTTCGGCTACGACACCTGGGAAAAAGGCTCCGCGGAGTACACCGGCAACACAGGCGTATGGACGCAAATCACCGTGGATGAGCAACTCGGATTGGTCTATTTGCCGGTGGAATCTCCCACCAGCGATTTTTACGGCGGGCACCGGCCGGGAAACAATTTGTTCGGCGAGAGCCTCGTCTGCGTCGATTTGAAAACCGGTGAGCGCAAGTGGCACTTCCAATTGGTGCACCACCCTCTCTGGGACATGGATATTTCCTCGGCGCCGATTCTTGCGGACATCACGGTGGATGGAAAGCCTGTCAAAGCCGTAGCTCAGCCCACAAAACAAGGATTTCTTTATGTTTTTGATCGCGTCACCGGCAAGCCCATCTGGCCGATTCTCGAACGCCCGGTCGAAGTCGGCAACGTGCCGGGCGAATGGTATTCGCATACGCAGCCAATTCCCACGAAACCTCCAGCCTACAGCCGCAATGGCGTGTTGATCGACGACCTGATTGATTTCACACCGGCGCTTCGAGAACGTGCAAAAGAAATTGCCTCCAAGTATCATCTCGGCCCCGTCTTCACGCCTCCGACGGCAAGCAAACTGGAAGGCCCGCTTGGCACGCTCACGATGGGAACAGCCTCGGGCGGCACCAACTGGCCCGGCGGATCGTACGATCCAGAAACGCACAACGTTTACGTCTACGCCTGCAATTCGTGCATCGAGCCGATCGGGCTGGTCCCCGCTCCCAAAGAAGTCTCCGACATCGCGTACATCGCAGGTACTGCGGGCCGAGAAGTGGAGATTCTCCACGGCCCCGGCGAAAACGCTGGCGCCGATTCTCCCAGGCCACCGAAGAGACCGGCCGGGGGCGGCGGGTTCAGCCGATTGGACGTGGATGGATTGCCCCTGGTCAAGCCGCCATACGGCACAATCACCGCTATCAATCTCGATAAAGGCGAATTTGTCTGGCAGATCGCGCACGGCGAGACGCCCGACGTGGTGAGGAATTCCGCGATCCTCAAGGGCATGAACATCCCTCGTACCGGCCAGACCACCTACAACATCGGGACGCTGGTCACCAAGACGCTGGTTATCGCGGGCGAAGGGAATATCACCACAACAGCGGACCATCCGCGCGGCGCGATGCTCCGCGCCTACGACAAAATGACCGGCAAAGAAGTCGGCGCCGTCTATATGCCCGCCCCGCAAACCGGATCGCCGATGACCTATATGGTGAACGGAAAACAGTACATCGTCGTAGCCGTGAGCGGCGGGCCCTACTCTGGCGAATACATTGCCTACACGCTGCCATCGACGGGAGAATGAGGGCGCTGCAGGCACTAAGCGGATGAACATTCGCCAGAGGACAATGACCACGGTGAAGCTGACCTATCCATCGACAATCCTCGTTGTGGCGGCAATCGCTACGTCGCTTTGCTTGCTGCGCGCGCAAGCGCCCGCCGCTGATTCGCGTTCCGTGTGGGACGGCGTCTACACCGAGGAGCAAGCCAAGCGTGGCGAGTCCGTTTACCACAAGGAATGCGCGGCCTGCCACGGCGACATGCTCATCGGCGGAGAATCGGCGCCCCCGCTCACAGGAGGCGCTTTTCTTGCGAACTGGAATGGCCTCAGCGTTGGCGACTTGTTCGACAGAATCCGCAAGACCATGCCCCAAAGCGCGCCGGGCCGCCTCACCCGCCAGCAAGACGCGGACATTCTGGCCTTCATGCTCAGCGTCAACAAGTTTCCCGCCGGGAAAACGGAACTCTACCGGCAGTCGGAGATGCTCAAAGAAATTCGCTTTGAAGCGGCGAAGCCCGCTCCCAAGAAATAGCGACAATCAAAGTCTTATTTCGTCCGCATCGACGCAAACAAGGTTCGAGACTTTCACGCACGGAGGATCGCCTCATGAAAAAAATGCTTCCCATACTCTTGGTTGCCGCCGCTCTTCTCGGCTATATGGCCGGCTACGCCTCGAGAGCTGCTCCACAGCCGATCCTCAGCGGCCATTTTGACGGCCTTTCGCTGATCCCAACGGCCAACGCTCAGGAGAACAAGAAAGAAGTCATGCCCTTCGGCTTCAATTCTCCGCACGATCCGCCGCTGGCGCCCGATGCCCCGCCCATCACCTATTGGAACATCGACGACATCCACAAAGCGCACACCGAAATGGCCGAGAAAGCCGCAAAATTGGTAAAAGAAGTGGGCAGCGGAAGCTCGCAATCATTCGGCGGCGGGCCGGTCCATGTCCAGACGCGTAGCTTCAGCATGTTCATGCTCTACCGCATGTTTCGCGACAAGCCGGTCCCCAGCCTGACGAAAGTCAACAGCGTTCTCGACGACGCCGAGCAGCACGCCGGCGCTTACGATTTCTACGTTTTTACGGGAGGCACCGGCGAAATGATCCTCGGAGGAAAAATCGCCAACCGGCAAAATTTGCAGGACAAGGACGGCATCATCCCCGGCGAATACCGCGGCCAGCCGGTCGTTGGCGGACAAACCTACAAGGTGAAAGCTGGCGACTGGCTGTTGATTCCGCCGGACACGCCGCACCAGCCCAAGCCGGATCCCGGCGGCTTCAGCTACTTCATCATGAAGATCAATGTTGGCGTGTATCCCTGGAGCCTGATTCGCTAGCTACCCGGAGGGATACGACCGCCACCCGCATTCAGCGGAGTTGGCTGGATTCGACGCCCCTCTTGCGTGCTTCGTCAAGGAGCACGTCGACTTTTAACTCCAGATCTTTCTTCTTCGCTTGCAACGCGCGCATTTGCACTTCGATGGGCTCGCGTTCGTAACCTTTGTTGAGTTTCATGCCGCTCGCGGACGTCGAGGGCTTGCCTTCACTGAAGTTCTTTAGGTCTACCAGTTGCTTGTCGATGTCCGCGATTTGCGCTTGCAGTTTGTCCAGTTGCCTGCGAACCGACGCGACATATTGCGCCTCCACCGGCTTGGAAGGTGCCGGCTTCGGCTTGTTCTTCGGGTCGCCAACCACGGAAACTGTGCCGTTCGCGCCGGAAATGTTTTCGTTGGTCCAGACTTTCTTCGGTTTCTTCGCCTCCGCAGGCGTTGAAGAATCCTGCGATGGGCTTTGCGGCGCGGGGGCGCTGCCTTCCTGAGATTGCGCGGCCGCGGAGAACGCCGCGAATAATGTGAAAATCATTGCGAAGGAGAGCGAACGGGGCACGAAGCCTCCAGTCTCGCGCAGTCGAGGACTCTACCGTCTTAAACCCATTCTAGGGCGTAAAGTTTCATTGATCGGCGGTGCCTGCCAACGGCTTGTCCAACTCGGCATGTTCGAGTTCCTGGCGAATAGCTGCGAGCGCTTCCTTGGGCGGGCCGATATAGCGGTAGTTTGAATAAAAAGTGCGCTCGTGAACGGAGAACCCGGAAAACAATTTGCGCCCGTCGAAATCGTATTGGGAAAAACTGACGAGCCACAGCCCCGGCACAAATTCGTAGCGCTCCTGCATGAAGTGGCTGCCTTTGTAGATTTTTCCCAGAAACAAGCCAATGGAAATGTCCTCGGTAACGTCGCCTTCGATGCGCGCAGCTTCGCCCGAGGCATCGTCGATCCACACCAACCCACGCACTTTCGGGAATATGGACGTGAAGCGTGTCGTCGGTTTGAAAGCCGGGTTGGGATCCATTTTGTATTTGGAGAGCATGCGCTCGCCGCGCTGTTCGTTGCCAACAAGAGTGAAAAGGAAAGCATTATGCGTGGCGTCGATGAGGTCGTTGCGGTCTTTCTTTTTCTTGGCGTATTTTTCTAGAGCTTCCCGCTGGGATCGGCTGTCGTTGACCAGCAGCGTCAGCGCACGCGCCAGGCTCTCCAGGTCGGCGCGATACGTGGCGGAATCCTTGGGTTTGCCGTCGGGACCGAGGGCAATCCGCACCATCCCCGTCCCAGAAGGAATGACGCGCGAGATTTTTACCGATGAGGGCGCCGGGTCGTTGGGATTCTTGCGGGTCTCGACGCGTTCGATGCGTTCGTAGAGATCCAGGGCAGCCTCGCCTTTTTTCTGGTTGGCGATAATGCGCTTGAAGAGCTCCGGTCTCGCGGGCCCAATTGTGGGAGTGGTGTCGGGTACAGCGGATTGCGCGGCGGCATCGGCAGCAAAAGCCAGCGACAGCAGCGCCAAAGGAATAAAAGTTCGATTGAGCATGATGCAAATTGGCGCGAAAGCCGCCACCGTCTAACCTGATTTGATTCGTCTGGGCACACAATTGTTGTACACCGCTATTGCATCGGAGTGCTCAGCCCGATGTCAAACGGTCAATGGCCGACTAATTTCGCTGAGCATTTACGGCTTTGGTTTGTCGGCGGGCTTTTGTTGTTGCTGTTGTTGGGCCTCTTCCGTCCAGGGCGGCATGACCCCGTTTACGCGCGCGTAGGCAATGGATTGTCCGAGGTGTTCGCCAAAATGCCCAATAATCATGGTGAAGGATCCACGCAGCGTGGATTGCTGCCCAAACATTTTCTGCGGCTTGTCCGCGTCGCCGTCAATCAGCGCCAGCGTGGCGTTGCGAACGTGCGCGAACGAATCCTTCAGCGCTTGCACCGCCTTGGGCTTGTCGTTCGAAAGAGCGATGATGGCTTTGAAATCCAACCCGTTCGGTGGCGGCGTCCCCAGCGCACGGGCAACGCCATAGTTCGCGCCGATGATATGGGTAAAGACTTCACCTACCGAGCGAACGCCCTCCGCAGGACGCCAAGTGTACTTTTCCGCAGGCATGGCCTCGGCCAGGCGCGTGTAGCGCTGCTCATAGTAGGCAATTCCTTCCAGGAACTCGGCTCGGAAGCCGGACGTCGGTACAGTGGACGCCATGGCCGGAGCCTTATGGTCGGAACTCTCCTGCGCCAAGCCGAATGGCGCCAGGCTCGAGCCAAATACCGTAAGTATAAGAAAATAAAGACACATACGACGCATGCGATCCTCCTTGGCGCGTTGATTCTCGTGGGCCTTGGCGACCAACTTCTCCCCAGATTCGTTACGCAAAACGGTACAATAGTTATGTCGTTGATCCTTTGGAACTGGGCGTAAGGCTACTCCAAGAAGCATCGAAAGCAAAGTGCCAGTCCGCACGTCTTATATACCAAGGAACGATTCGACCTGCCCACTCGTATTAGCTAGAGGATGTTGGAGGTCTGCTTGGGCGTAACACCCATCGAAGGACTTGGCGCCATCACCCGCATCGCCCCGCGCGCCGCTGGTCTGCGCCTGAAGCATGGCCGCTTCCGCAGCGGTCTTGTCACCATGACGGAGACGCTCCGCCTCTCTCTGGACGCCCTGCGCGCCCATAAGCTGAGGAGTTTCCTGACATTGCTCGGAGTCATTCTGGCCGTAACGACGCTGGTCGCGGTCATGAGCGTGGTCGCCGGGCTGAATTTCTACGTCGCCGACCGCATCGCCAATCTCGGTGCCAACGTCTTCGTTCTGAACCGCTTCGGGATTATCACCAGTGAAGACGCCTGGGTAAAAGCCCAGAAGCGGCCGCTGGTCCTCCGCGAAGAATTCGACAAATTGCAAACCGGCATGCGCACCGCCAGCCAGATCGCCGCTCTTCTGGGCACCAACTCCGACGTTCGCCATGGCAACGATCTGCTGGAGAACGTCAGCATTCTTGGCGTGACTCCCAACTTTTCCGAGGTCCGCGGGTTCTCCGTTGCATCGGGCCGTTTCCTGACGGCCTCCGATCAGGAGCACCGCTCTCCGGTGTGTTTCATCGGCACGGACCTGGTCAAGAAGTTTTTCTCCAACGTGGATCCCATAGGCAAGACCATTCGCGCCGGAACGCACAGCTACGAAATCGTCGGTGTGTCTGCCGTGATCGGCAGTGCGCTCGGGCAGTCGCAGGATAATTTCGTTTTCATTCCCCTGGAAACCTTCAGCAAGGAATGGGGCACGCAGCGCGACTCGCTGGTGTTGTTTGTCCAGGCGCAAAGCGCGGAGCTGATGTCAGCTTCCGAAGATGAAGCGCGTATGCTGCTGCGCGCCTGGCGGCATATTCCCTGGGACGGCCCGGACAATTTCGGCATCATCGGCTCGGATTCGATCATGGGCCTCTGGCAATCCTTGACCGCTAATATTTTCACCGTGGCCGTGGGGCTCACTGCGATTTTTCTGGTAGTTGGCGGAATCGTGATCATGAACATCATGCTGGCCAGCGTTACGGAGCGCACGCGGGAGATTGGTTTGCGCCGTTCGCTGGGCGCGCGCAAGATGCACATTGTCTTGCAGTTCGTCACGGAGTCGGCGGTGCTCGCCGCTACCGGCGGCTTGATGGGGATTATTCTTGCCTATGCGGTCGTCGCCGTCGCGCGCGCGCTGACCTCCATTCCTATGCGCACGCCCATGAGCGCCGTAATTCTCTCGCTGGCGGTTTCCACCAGCGTCGGTCTTTTCTTCGGCATTTACCCGGCGACGCGCGCGGCAAAGTTGGATCCCATCGAAGCTCTTCGGGCAGACGGGTAAGGAATCGCGGCTCGTTCAAGCGGGCCACCACAAAACGACCATGGCGCAACAGCACGGCGAAAATCTTAAGCAGGCGATGGACACGCTCCGCGCGCACAAGCTGCGCAGCTTCCTTACTGTTTTCGGTGTTGTCCTCGGCGTCAGCGTCATCATGCTGGTGGCCGCGCTCATTACCGGGTTCGATCAGCAAGTTCAGGAAAGCATCAAGCAGTACGGCGCCGATACAGCATTCATCTCGCGCTTTGACCAGGGTCCGCACGGCGGCGGCCGGCGCCCCAAGGAGGAACGCGAGCGCAAGCCGCTGACCCTCGAAGACGGCCAGGCCATCAGGGAATTATGTCCCGCTGTAAAGGACCTCACTGTTTTTGTCATCTGGTGGGAGCAGCCGCATTCGGTGCGCACCAAGGATGGCGAAGTTACCGCCATTGATTTCCGCGGTGTGCAGCCGAATTTTGGCACCGTGTATGCCAACGCCGCGACGCTCGACGGCCGATTCATCAGCGAAGGCGACGATCTGCACCGCGAAAAAGTGGTAATGCTCGGCGAAAATGCCGCGCCCGTGCTCTTTCCCAATGTTTCGCCCGTTGGCAAGGACGTAATGATTGATGGATCGGCGTTTCGTGTGATTGGCGTCGTGGAAAAGCCCAAAGGCATGTTTGGCCAGGACGATGAAGACCGCCGCGTTCTGATTCCCTACAACACTTTCCGGAAAATCTATCCGGGCGCTTACGAAAACAGCATCCGCATGCAGGCTTACCCGAACATGCTGGATCAGGCCGTGGACCAGGCTACCGAAGTACTTCGCCGGCGCCGCAACGTTCCCTACGACGGCAAGAATTCCTTTTCGATTCAGACTTCCCAGCAGATTGTGGAACAATTTCACAGCATCCTGGGGATGGTCGCGCTCGCTACGATCGTCATAAGCGGAATCGGTTTGCTCATCGGCGGCGTCGGCGTGATGAACATCATGCTGGTCAGCGTCACCGAGCGCACACGCGAGATCGGCATTCGCAAGGCCATCGGCGCGAAGAGCGGCGATATTACCTGGCAATTCCTTCTGGAAGCCATGGCGCTCACGGGAGTCGGCGGCGTGCTCGCGCTCATTCTGGTGAACGGCCTTGTGCTGCTGGTGAGAGTTAGTTTGAAGTGGCCGGGAAGCGTGCCGGTGTGGGCGGCGGCCACGGGAATTGTCGTCAGCGTCTGCGTGGGGCTGGTGTTTGGCGTGTGGCCGGCGATGAAAGCGGCGAAACTCGATCCCGTCGAGGCCCTGCGCTACGAATAGCGCAACGCTCTTCTTTTTTTGACTTTCAACAAGATTCAGCGGACGTTTACTTGAGCAATGCGGCGGACTTTACACTGCCGGAGGTGTGTTCACCCGAGCGCCCGCCTGCGGTTGGCGCGGCCCCGCCGGGCCAGGTGACGTCGAGCCCCAGCTCGTGCCGAATGAGCAGCTTGGCGCGGCGCGTAATGTGCACAGCCATCGTGTTTTCGCCGTCAACGCGCGTTTCTGCGAAGCCCTCTTTTTCCAACTGCAAGCTCCGGTCCGCTTTGTACAGCGCCACGCGGAATTGATGCGGTCCCGCGGCGAGCGCGTGTTCGAAATGCACCGGCTGGCCTTTCTTCTCTTCCGCTAAATTTACCGAGAAGAGCAATTCGCGATCCGCGAAAACAATCACCGTGCCTTCACGGACCGCTGAAGTAATTTCAATTTGCAGGCTGGAATGGGAAGCAGCCGCGGGCTGGTTGACGGGAGGCGAAGAGGGAAGAGCGGCAAGGAAAGTCTTCGACGAAGGCTTTTGCAAAGAATGCTTTTCATGTGAGCGGAGATTCTTTGCGGAACGATCCTGCCGCCCTGGAGAATTCTTTTGTTCGTTTGCCGGCAATGACGCGTCAGCTGTGAGAACGGGCGCCACGTCTTGCGATGTGTGCATCAACGCTTCCGGCGGCAGCTCCAGCGAAAAACGAACACCCGCGGGAGGTGGAGGCACAGCAAGCCGGGCGCGGACGGAGCGCATCGCCGGAACGCCGAGCGCCAGCAAGAGACACGCGGCCGCCGCGATCAAGATATCCTGCGGGCGCGTCGGCCTCGACCACCAGGATCTCTTTTTGATTTTGGCAATAGCTGCTTGCGAGCTGGCCCGCGCGAGCGGGTACAGGGCGGACGCCAGCTCTTCGCAGGAAGCAAAGCGGTCCCCGGGATTCTTCGAGAGGCAACGGGCCACGATGCGATCGAGCGCTGCCGGAACCGCCGGATTGCGCCGTGACGGCGGCTCTGGAGCGGCCTGCAAAATCTGCGCGCAAACGGCCGCGATGGAACTTCCATCAAAGGGGCGCGCGCCCGTCAACATCTGATACAGAACAATTCCGAGCGCGAACTGGTCTGAGCGGGCGTCCTGCGGCTGGCCCTGGATTTGTTCCGGCGCCAGGTACGCTGGTGTGCCCAGCAGCCTGCCCGATCCGGAAATCTGCGAGGCGTAACGCGCGATGCCAAAGTCGCCGAGTTTTACTTTGTTCTCCGGTGTCACAAGAATGTTCCCGGGCTTGACGTCACCGTGGAGAATTCCGGCGCGGTGAGCCAGTGCCAGCGCATTGGCCAGATCGGCCGCCCAGGCGCAGGCCCGCTGCGGCGTCAGCGTGGACGGATCGAGATGGTGCTCCAGCGTCTTGCCGGCGACGTATTCCATCACCAGGAACGGCGTGCCCTGCTCGTCGATGCCCACGTCGTAGAGCTGCACGATGGAGGGATTCGAAAGCTGGCCGATGATTTGCGCCTCGCGCAGGAATTGCTGCTCCTGGCCTTCGCCAAAGCCATTGACAAAAGTCTTGAGGGCCACGACGCGGCCAATGACGTTGTCGCGCGCCATTTCAACGCGGCTGGTAGCGCCGGAGCCGAGAGGCTCGATGCTTTCGTAGCGGCCTTTTTGCAGTGTAATCATCAGGCAGAGCGCAGCAACCGCGCTGCGCGGTCACGCAAGCCGTGTCCATTTCCGTTGGATTGCGTCACGGGAACCGGAGTCTCTTTGCGGCGCGCCAGCGGATACAGTTCTTCCGCGAGAGCTTCGGCCGGTGCGTACCGGGCTAGGGGATCTTTCGCCAGGCAACGCGCTACGATGCCGTCAAAGTTCGACGGCACGGATGGATTCGCATGCGACGGCGGCAGCGGCGTGGAAGAGAGAACGCGGCTGCAAATGGCCTGGAGGGAGTCCGCGTCGAAAGGACGCTTGCCCGTCACCATTTCATAGAGAACGACGCCGAGGGAAAAAAGGTCGGAACGTGCATCCTGGGGTTTGCCCAGGATTTGCTCCGGGCACCAGTAAGCGGGCGTGCCCACCAGCGGCGTGGCCTTTGAATCGCGGCTGGCCAGCCGCGCCATTCCGAAATCCATCAATTTCAAGCGGCCATCATCAGTGATGAGCATGTTCGCGGGCTTCACGTCGCCGTGAATCACGCCTTTGCGGTGCGCCACACCGAGCGCGCAAGCTACTTCCGCTGCCCAGGCGCAAGCTCTGGGAAAGGGAACACTGCCTTTATCCAGAATGCGATCGAGCGGCTGGCCTTCCAAATACTCCATGACGAGATAGGGCGTCTGCGTGGCTTCGTCAATGCCCATGTCGTGAAGCGTGATGATGGAAGGATGCGAGAGCTGGCCAACGACACGCGCTTCCTGAATAAAACGCTGCCGGGCTTCGCCGCTGGCTAATTCCTTGGGGAACAGCTTGATGGCCACCAGGCGCCCGATCATGGGATCGTGGGCGCGTGCCACACGGCCATGAGCGCCGGTGCCGATGATTTCGAGAATCTCGTAGCGTCCGATTTGCACGGGGACCACTCCCTCAGACCGCTAAGCTTGGATACGAGGAATGATGGCGGAAGCGCTTGTTCTCTCAAATGAAGCAAGCGTCCTGTTTCGGAGGGTACGAACGTACTAGGAGAAAAATGGCTCTAAACCATTTGTTTTCAGTAGCTAATCAAGCAAAACGCATTTGAGTACGGTTTCCGGCCAGCCAAATCATCGTTGAGGGGACTGGCTGCGTAGCGACGCCAGGGCTGGTGAAGAATTCAATCGCGCGGGGAAGTCGCGAATGAAGGATTTCATCGCGGGATGCCAGAATCCGTTGAAGCCGAAGAAATACATTTCTTTCATGGCTTGTTCCGCGGACCACTTTTCGAAAGTCATGCGATAGGTAGCGACGAAAACTCCGGTGCGATCATCGCCGAAGCGGCAGTGGACGAAAACCTTCTGGCCTTGTTCGCCGCGAAACAGAGATAAGAACTGAACCACTTGTTCGTCGGTCGGAGGAGACCAGCCGCTGACGGGGATGTGCACAAAGCGCATTCCAAGTGACTCGGCGCGATTGCGTTCCCAAGTGATTTTTTCTTGATCTTCGCCGCGAAGATCGACAATCGTGGTGACGCCCAGCAGTTTCAGTTCAGAGACGCCCGCTTCTTTGGGCTGTGCGCCACGGTAGAGAGAGTCAGTGATTTTGCCGGCGTTGTGCACACCGGCGATCTGCAGTTTTTGCCCGAAGGTACGTGGCGTGAGCGAAGGAGCGGAAGCGGGCGCAGCGGTTTGCGCGAAAATACGAAGCGGAAGAAAGAGAAAGAGTGCAAACGTTGGCAGAGTGCGCTGCATATTCAATAGGATGCAGAGAATGTGGCCCGAAAGGCAAGGCGGCGAAAAGTATCGAAGAGGAAGCGGTGAAGTGGAAATCCGGTGGAAACCGCGTGGAAATCAGACCACTACAAATAGACGCAGTACGAAAACGTCAACCACATTTTGCGTTTTTCTCTTGACAGAATATTTTCTTCCGTTGATACTGCGAATCCAGATTCGGGGGACGTGGAAGCGCCAGACGGACCGGATCGGGGACGAAAAAGGTCCGTGTGGGCTAGGCCACGAGGCAGCTCGGGTTTTAAGCGAAAAAATCGAGCGCGAATACCTGCTCCGCGCCCGTATTTCAGGCGGGGCACGCTGCTGTCAGGCTGAGTGTGAACCACCAGCCACTGGCAGAGCATTGGCGTTTCGCGCTGGAACTTGAGTACGACCGGAGTATGGTCGGCTTTTTTTTCGCTGCCCGCTTTCACGAACCAATCGAATCGCCAATCGAATCGGGAGATGCGTTAACTTCAGCCCAGACCCTGAAGCGAAGCGCGGCGCCTCTGCGGGACGCAGAGGGAGTAAAATAATAGGGTTCCCTCCGCGAGTGGGAACCCTGGAGCGCGGAGGGACGGATGGCCACAGTGAAACATGCATTGAACGGAAAATCCCTGGCGACAGATACGGCCGAGAAGACGGCAGTCAGCACTGGGAAAGGTCTGGCCTTTGAACGATTCTTTACGGATGGGAAGAAGTCTCCCTTCGATGCCGTCGAATGGGAAAAGCGCACCGCGCTAATCGGTAACGAGAAGGGTGTGACGATCTTCCGCCAGGAAGACGTGGAAGTGCCCAAGAGCTGGTCGCAGACAGCTACCAACATCGTTACCAGCAAATATTTCCATGGCAAGCCCGGGACTCCCCAGCGCGAAGGATCGGTGCGGCAACTGATCGGGCGCGTGGTGAACACCATCGTGCGATGGGGCCAAGAGGGCGGGTATTTTGCCGATGCGGCGTCGCGGGATGCTTTTCGCGATGAGCTGACGCACCTCCTCGTCGAGCAGAAGATGGCGTTCAACTCCCCGGTGTGGTTCAACGTGGGCGTGCAGCCGAAGCCGCAATGCTCGGCGTGCTTCATCAACTCGGTCAGCGACAGCATGGAATCGATCATGGGCCTGACGCGGACCGAAGGAATGCTCTTCAAGTGGGGCTCCGGCACGGGGACGAACTTTTCGACGCTGCGCGGCAGCCGTGAAACACTGAGCGGCGGCGGAATTGCGTCCGGGCCGGTAAGCTTCATGAAGGGCTTCGACGCTTTCGCGGGCGTGATCAAGAGCGGCGGAAAAACGCGGCGCGCGGCGAAGATGGTCATTCTGAACATCGATCATCCGGATATCGTGGAATTCATCGAATGCAAGATGAAGGAAGAGCGCAAGGCGCACGTGCTGATCGAACAGGGCTACGATAGCTCGATCGACGGTGACGCGTATGCTTCGATTTTCTTCCAGAATGCGAACCACTCGGTGCGCGTGACGGACGACTTCATGCGTGCGGTGGTCGAAGATAAAGATTGGTGGACGAAGAACGTCACGGACGGGCAGCCGGCGGAGAAACTGCGCGCGCGCGATTTGATGATGAAGATTTCGGATTCTACCTGGCACTGCGGCGATCCCGGGATGCAGTACGACACGACGGTGAACCGCTGGCACACTTCGAAAAACACGGCGCGAATCAACGCCAGCAACCCGTGCTCGGAATACATGTTCCTGGACGACACGGCGTGCAACCTGGCTTCGCTGAACCTGATGAAGTTCGCGAACGGCAGCGGGCAGTTCGACGTTGCGGCGTTCAAGCACGCAGTGGACGTGACCATCACGGCGCAGGAAATCCTGGTGGACAACGCGAGTTACCCGACGCCTAAGATTGCAGAGAATTCGCACAATTTCCGGCCGCTCGGGCTGGGCTACGCCAATCTCGGCGCGCTGCTGATGTCCATGGCGCTGCCGTATGACTCGCCGCAGGGCCGTGACGTGGCCGGAGCGATCACCGCGCTGATGTGCGGCGAAGCGTACGCGCAGTCATCGAAAATCGCGGAGCGCATGGGGCCGTTCCCGGGCTACGAAGTAAACCGCGAGCCGATGCTGGACGTGATTCGCATGCATCGCGACGCGATGCGCGGGATCCAGCCGGAACACGTGCAGACGGAATTGTTCCTGGGCGCGCAGGAAGCGTGGGACACGGCGCTCTCGCACGGCGAAAAGCATGGCTACAAGAATTCGCAGGTGACCGTGCTGGCGCCGACGGGCACGATCGGCTTCATGATGGACTGCGACACCACGGGAATCGAACCGGACCTGGCGCTGGTGAAGTACAAGAAACTGGTAGGCGGCGGGCTGATCAAGATCGTGAACAACACCGTGCCGCAGGCGTTGATGAAGCTGGGCTACACGCCGGAACAAACCAGCGAAATCGTTTCCTACATTGACAAGAACGGGAAGATCGAAGGCGCGCCGCACCTGAAGGCGGAGGACTTGCCGGTGTTCGATTGCTCGCTGGCGCCGCAAGGCGGCGGGCGTTCGATCAGCTGGACCGGGCACGTAAAGATGATGGCGGCGGCGCAGCCGTTCCTGTCGGGCGCGATTTCGAAAACCATCAACATGCCGGAGGAATCGACCATCGAAGACATCATGAACGCGTATATTGAATCGTGGAACCTGGGGCTGAAGGCCGTGGCCATCTACCGCGACAATTCCAAGCGTTCGCAGCCGCTGAATGCTGGCGGAAAGAAAGAAGAGAAGAAAGCCGAGCCCGCGGCGACAACGACAAATCTTGAGCCAACGCAACGCGAGCTCTTCGCGCGAGCGGTGCGCGAGAAAATGCCGGTGGAGCGCGCATCGGTGACGCACAAATTCAGCGTGGGCGGGCATGAAGGCTACATCACCGTGGGCATGTACGAGGACAATCGCCCCGGCGAAATCTTCATCAAGATGTCCAAGGAAGGCTCGACGCTTTCCGGCGTGATGGACGGACTGGCGCTGACCATTTCACTGGGTCTGCAGTACGGCGTGCCGCTGAAAGTGTTTGTGGACAAGCTGCTGAACACGCGGTTCGAGCCATCGGGCATTACCGCGAATCCCAACATTCGCTTTGTCTCCTCCGTGCTGGACTACATCGCTCGGTGGTTAGGTGGGCGGTTTATTTCGTCCGATTATCTGAAGCTGAATGGCGGGGCTCACGCGGAAAATGCGGGCGCTGCCGTTCCGGCGCCGGCAATTCTGGCGGCGCTGACTTCGCTGCCTGCTGGAGTGGCTGAGCCAAAGCTGACCAATGCGCACGAAGGAGCGCCGACATGCAGCGAATGCGGCATGCTGATGGTGCCGAACGGCGCATGCTACAAATGCGAGAATTGCGGCAGCACCAGCGGTTGCAGCTGACGCGTAAAGGAGCGACGAGAGCACAATAGCGATGAGCGCCCTCCCCTCCGGCTCAGGAGTAGCAGCACGGCTGGCCCCGGCAAAACCCAAGACCCGCGGGTTTCTCCATATCGTGAGACACGGCGCGGGACCACACGCGATTTACATTGTGACGTATCACCGGCTGGGCCACGACGGCCCATCGGCTGTTGATAACCATCCCGAGCGCAAAGAACGAGCTTCGCTTCCTTCGGCCTCAGTCCCGTCGACTCCGCAGTCCTCGGCTCAGGCCGGGGTAAGCGCGGCAACTCCGCCGCCAAAGCCTGTGCTTGCGGAAGGCGCGCACGCGCTGATCGAATTGCTCGAACGCATCGGCGTGGACTTTCGGCTGGGCGATGTGCGCGGCGCGCTGGAAGATATCCTTCGGCTCGGGTCAGCCAACATCCCCGATCTGTGGCTCAGCGACGAGGAGATGCTCGAGAAGGGCCTCGTGGAGCCGTGATGCGTGTTCCGTGAGTGAAACGAGCGCAGGATTTATAGTCCCAACATAGTCGGAATCTTCCATCGACAGTTGAAATTTGAAGAGCGGAATAACCGGCCCCACCCCTATGTTTTTCATAAGTGTTGCATCTAAAGGATTTAGATTTTGTGTAAGTGGTTTAGAATCAACACTTGGCGGGATATTCATAAGTGTTGATTCTAAAGGGACTTACATTGCACAAAAGTTGTGCGGAAATGGACTACTCTTGCACAGCGGAATGGTGAGACGAAAGGCAGCGCGTTTCGCTTCCACGGAGCTCGGGCCCCCCACCATCCCCCCATCAATTTGCATGAATATCAAAAGAAACGGCTTACAAAAAGAGCATTTCGTAACTGATTGATTCTAAAGAGCACGTTCTTGGTTGCATTGCGAACAGCTAGAAGAACGGACGGCCCTAAAAACAAAAGCGGCAGCAAGCTGCCGCACTCAAACCATAATTCTATACAGGGTTAATTATATCAAGGGATAAAAGAGAGTCAAGGATAAAGTTTGGAAAGTTTGAAGCGGTGCTTTGTCGTGCGGAGCCAACAAGCAATATTGGTGAACGCTATCCTCCATCGCCATCAATGGTTAAGAGCGAAAATGACGTCAATCGTCGTGTCCACTTCGACTGGCTGACCAAGCAGAAGCGTAGGCGTGTAGCGCCATTGGCTGACAGCCTTAACGGAAGCCTTGGCGAGGGAAAGTATCCTCGCAAAACAACCAAGTGCGAGACCGAGCCGTCCTTGCCAATGATCGCATGCACCCTGACTGTACCCTGGAGACGCTCGTTGCGGGCCACTTCCGGATATTCTGGCTGAACCCTCCGAACGATTCTGGCAGCCTGAACGTTGCCCCCAACGCGAAGCGGTTTCGTGCTTTTATCAGGGAGCTCAGGGCTGGTGACCTCCGTGGCTACCGTCGCGGCCTTTCTTCCAATGAAAGGAAAATGGTCCGGGACTCTTGGGGCCAAGACATAGCGAAAACCACCGTCCACGTAGGCAAGCGCAAAGAGACGAAGGAACTGGTTGCCGCTCCTCAATCGCAACTCATAGAGCGGCACGGGCTCGACCCGCAATTGAAGAGTGCCAAAGGCGCTTTCTCCGGCATTGTCGTCGCAGGACTCTCCAAAACGCGCGGCGTTCACATCCGTAAAGTGGTTTTGGACTGCTCCGAAGAAAAACCGTACAATTTCGTTCGGTAGATTCTTCTTACTGCTTGCATATTTGGCGCCCTCATTGTTCGCGATATCTGGCCCGAAAGTCTGAAGGTACCAAGGCGCAGGGTCGGGAAGGATCATGCTCTGGGCCAACGCTGTGGCGCGTACCGTGTCGCCTGCCTTCTCTGCTTTGATTATCTCCTTCGCGAGACGTTCCAGCCCGCTTGGGGTATCCGGAAGGCTCAAGCCCAACGGTGCTGCAGGGCTGGCAGACAACTGCAGCGGCGCGGCTTCCTGAGCATTCAGGGCCCAAGACGTGAGCGAAGAAAACGCGATTCCAATCGCCAGAACTCGACGGAGAAGCTGTAACACGCCTCCATTTTCTTTAGGGATGAGGTACACCGCAAGCGAGAATTTACGAAGCAAAATGACCGAAAGCCAGCTTGTCCGATTGACCTCGACCGCGGGGTTAGCGGGGGCGAGGACGGAGGGGCGGACGCCCAGTGAGGGAGCGGGGGCGCATGCGGAAGCGCGGGCCGAGGGGCGGAGGAACATTGCGCAGGAATTCGCCGCAGCAGGGGCAGCGGCCTTCGCTTCCAAGAGGAGTCGTGGCATCAGCACGAAGCCAGTGACCGCGGGCTTCGCACAGCGGATTGATACACTGCACCGTGAAGCCGGGCAAATATTGCATTTTCTCTCCCCAGAAGCCGCAAAGCTCAAATGGATCAAGGTGCGACCAACTGCAGCCAGCACCTGAAAACTCTTGAGCTTCCCTTGGCGGCCAGGACAATCTGTGAAAAAGGCCCGGTTACGTCCCGCAAAATTTCGCAGGGTTGACGCTCCGCAAAAAACTCAGCGCAAGCAAACTTGATGGCGGGGATTGTGCCGCGAGCGACCTGTGGTGTCAAGAGAAAAGGCTACTAGATATTGTGGTAAGGTTGTGGAAAGCCGCGGGCGGCAAATCCCGACTGCGGACTGAGGAACGCGGGTCAATCGAACCAATGGGCGGACCGGCAGGGAAATCGACGGTACGCTTCCTGCGTATTAAGAGTAGTGGTTGTGCGGCTCGGCCTTTTGCGAATGAGCCGCAGACGGAGAGAAAATGCCAACGACAACAAGATTCGATCTGGGCGGCGGATTGCCGTCGATGCCAAACCTCGGCGGGGCCGGGAAAAGAATATTGCAACTCGGGATATTGGTGGTGGTCATCATCGTGTTGATGGCGAGCACCACCTCCATTCCGACCGGGAACGTGGGCGTGCTGACGCTGTTCGGGCGCGTGACGGGAGAGACGCTTCCGGAAGGGATTCACCTAATCAACCCGTTGAAGTCCGTCCAGAAGCTTTCTGTACAGACGCAGTCGCTCAAGGAAAGCGCCAATGTCCCTTCCAATGAAGGACTGATCTTGGCCTTGGATACTTCTCTGTTGTTCCGCCTGGATAAGAGCAAGGCCTCGTACGTCTATCAGACTATGGGAGAGCCCTATGTTGAGAAGGTCGTGGAACCGACGTTACGCGCGGCGATTCGCGCGGCTACTTCCGCGCACTCCGCGAACGCCTTGTACACGAATGCTCGCGAATTGGTGCAAGCGCAAATCCAAGATGAGCTGACCAAGGAACTCGCGCCGCGGGGGGTAATCGTGGAAAACGTGCTGCTGCGCGATGTGCAACTGCCGGCGATGCTCAAAGGCTCGATCGAAGCCAAGCAGCAGGCCGAGCAGGACGCGCTCCGAATGAGTTTCATCTTGCAGAAAGAAAAGCAGGAAGCGGAGCGGAAGCGCATCGAGGCCCAAGGCATCGCGGACTTCCAGAAGATCGTTGCCACAGGGATCAGCGCGCAACTGCTCGAATGGAAGGGGATCGAAGCTACAGAGAAGCTGGCGGCGAGTTCCAATGCCAAGGTCGTGATTATAGGCAATCCGAAGAATGGCTTGCCACTCGTGCTGGAACCAAGGTAAACGGCACATAGGCACGCATGCGGCACAGATGGGAAATTACATGCGCGGTGATGAAAACAGGAATCTCTGGACGTATCTCCAAGTGGGACTACTTGTATGTACTCTGGCTATCGGATTATCCGAGTACTCCTTGTGGGAGCACTATGTTGTTACCCGGCCTAGGGCGAGGCAGGTTGAAGCCGGGAGAACAATACCGCTAGTGAGTCACGGGGTGGTCGTGTACCTGACACAAAATGAAAAGCGAAGACTCACACTCCTCACCTATGTTGGAAACGGAATTGGCCTTGTATTCGTGTTGTTTTCTATTTGGAAGCAATTCTTACGACAGGGGTCGTGAGCGGGAACTGCCCCGTCCCGTGAGTACGAAGATTTTCGTTGACAATACGAAAACCTTCGTATTAAGCTCCGCGCATGTCGAACGAACAACCGCAAAAGCCAACCGCGTCTGAGCTGGAGATCCTGCGAGTGCTGTGGGAGCGCGGGCCTTCCACAGTCCGTGACGTCCACGAGGCGCTGCAGGAAAAGAAGGACCTCGGCTACACCACCGTCCTGAAGCTGCTACAAATTATGACCACCAAGGGCACGGTGCGCAGAAACGAAGAGCAGCGCGCCCACGTTTATGAGGCATGCCAGCCTGCGACGGAGACCAAGCGCCAACTCGTCGGCGACGTCCTGCAGCGGGTGTTTGAGGGCTCGGCAAGCGAATTGATGATCCACGCGCTGGAGGGCCGGCGAACGTCCAAGGAAGAGCTACATGAGCTACGGCGACTTCTGGACGAGTACGAGAGGAGAAACCGATGAGCAGTTTCGCGAATTGGATTTCGCCGGAGATTTTGGGGACGCTCGGCTGGACTTTGTTGCACTTTCTGTGGCAAGGAGCGGGATTGGCGGCGTTGTTCGCCGTGGCGGCAGCGGTTTGCCGAAGCGCATCGGCGCGTTACGCGCTGGCGGTGGGCGCGCTGGTATTGATGATGGTATCGCCAGTGGTCACATTCACATGGCTGAAGGCGCAACCGAATCCGGTCGTTAGTACTGGGGCAGAAGGAGCCTTGACGTGGGCGAGATCGTCCACCCACCACGCGACCGCGCTGTCAGGCTCCCGCGCCCCTGTCGCCGAATCCGGGGCTGGACAGGCGACGGGGATGTTGTGGTTGGTGGAGGCGTGGTTCCTTGGCGTTCTATTGCTGAGCCTGAGGACGGCGGGCGGACTGATTTTGATCGAAAGAATGCGGCGCAAAGAAATCAAGGCGGTGGGAGCGGAACTGTACGCGAAATGCGTGGCGCTGCAAAGGAGAATGGGGCTCGACCGCGTGATTCGATATTGCGAATGCCACCGGCTGGACGCGCCGGCGGTGCTGGGATGGTTCCGTCCGGTGGTGCTGCTGCCGGTGAGGGCGCTGACGGGCTTGACGGAAGCGCAAATCGAAGCGGTTATCGCGCATGAGCTGGCGCATATCCGCAGACTCGATTGCTTCGTGAATCTTTTCCAGATTGCGACGGAAACGCTGCTGTTCTACCACCCGGCGGTCTGGTGGGTAAGCCAGCGAGTTCGCGCCGAGCGTGAGAACTGCTGCGACGATGAGGCGATTGTGATTTGCGGCGACGTTGTGAATTACGCGCGGGCGCTGACGTTGATGGAAGAGTGGCGAACGGCTCCTGCATTGATGATGGCGGCCAATCGCGGGCCGCTTGCGGAGCGCGTGATGCGGCTGCTCGGATGGAACGGAGGGGCCGGAAGAATTCGTGTGGCGGGACTGGCGGGCAGCTTCGTATGCCTGGTGGGAGCGCTGCTGGCGGGCAACGCGTTTCTGGGAATCGCGCATGCGGCGCTGGGAGCTAGCGCGCCTTCGAATCAGGAACAGAAGAGCAGCAGCGTGATTGTCGTGAAGCCGGAAACGACTGCCGCGAAGGCGCGTACCGCTCAAGCGGCGAAACCCGTGCCCGCCCCAACGGCCCAACCCACGCCAAAGCCGCAAACGAGCCCGGGCAGCGAGCCGCAGACGACGAGCGATGGCAAGAGGCAATCGTACATGGATGCGATGGCGGCTGCGGGCATCAAGATCACGGACGTGGACGAACTCATCGCCCTGAAGATCCAGGGCGTGACGCCGGAGTACATCAAGGGGATGCACGATCTTGGATTGCAACCCAACGCGGAAGAACTCATTGGGATGAAAGTGCAGGGCATCACGCCGGAATACGTTCGCGAGATGAGGAAGTTTGATGCCCACGTCGGCACGGATGAGCTGATCGGGATGAAAGTGCAGGGCATTACACCGGAATACATCACCGAGATGCGGAAGTACTACTCCAACCTGAATGTTGAGGACTCCATTGGAATGAAAGTCCAGGGCATAACGCCGGAATATGTTCGCGGCTTCCACGACCTGGGATTGCAGCCGAACGCCGAAGACGTCATTGGGCTAAAGGTGCAGGGCGTGACCCCGGATTACGTGAAGGAAATGCGGGCCATAGGGCTTAAACCAAATACGGAAGAACTTATCGGGATGAAAGTGCAGGGAGTCACGCCGGAGTACGTGAAGTCGATGCAAGCGGCAGGCTTCAAGGACCTGGAGTGCGACGAATTGATCGGCGCAAGAGTGCAAGGGATTACGCCGGAGTTCATCGAGAAGGCGCGGAAGCATGGATTTCAGAACCTGACGCTGGACAAACTGATGGCGCTCAAGCACGCAGACATTTTGTGATCTTCGCGGGAAATGAGGAGAGGAGCAGGTCCCATGAGTCTGAAACGAACGATTGGTTTAATTCTGGTAATCGCGGGAGTGATTCTGGGAGTCGCGAAGGCGCTTGGGAGCGAGCCGCAGAGCGGCGATTGGACCATCCGGCGCTCGGAAATTCCGGGCAAAGTAGAGTTTTCCTTGATGGATTCGCGCGCCGGACATCACTTTCATACTAGTTCGGACTGGCCGGCGAGCGATTTTTCGGGACTGGATTTTTCCAAGGCGGGGCGGCAGGAAGTTCATTTCACGATCGCGCGGGACGCCGGCAAATTTGAATGCGACGGATTTCTGCACGACGGCGAAGGCGCTGGGCTGTTTCATTTCATAGCCGACCCAAAGTATGCGCAGGAGATGAAGTCACTCGGTTTAGAGAGGATAGAGGAAGATAGGCAGTGGGCGATGGCCATCCACGATGTCAGCTTGAAATTTGCCCGGGACATCAAGGCGCAGAACCTGCAGGGGCTGGACACGGACAAACTCATTGCTTTCAAAATTCACGGGGTGACGCCCGAGTTCATTGCAGGCATTCGCTCAGCGGGTGTGAATGTTTCAGACAGCGACAAACTGATTGCATTTCGCATTCATGGCGTGTCGCCGGAATTTATCGCGGGGATTCGCGCGGCTGGGCTGAACATCACGGATAGCGATAAACTCATCGCCTTCCGCATTCACGGAGTGACGCCGGAAATGGTGAGCAGCCTCAAACAAACCGGTTATGAGCCGGATGCGGACAAACTTATCGCGATGAGAATTCATGGGGCGACGCCGGAGTGGGTGGCCGAATTGAAGAAACAAGGTTACGACCACGTGGATCTCGACAAGCTCATCGCGTTCCGGATTCATGGGGTGTCACCGGATTTTATCGGCCAGCTCCAGAAGCTGGGGTACTCACATCCGGAACCGGACCAACTGATAGCCATGCGCATTCATGGAGTGACGGCCGGCTTCATTTCCGGGCTGCAATCGCGGGGAATGAAAAATCTGACGATCGATCAGCTGGTGAGCCTGCGGATTCACGGGATCGATTGAGGGCCGCTGGCCGCTGAAAGCTAAGGCTTAGGTGTGGTTTCCGAACTCTCCTGAGCCGCAGGCAGGGCCGCCAGTTTGGCTTTTAGTTGCTCGAGTTCTTGCTGTTTATCGCTGATTTGCTGCTTAAGGGCGTCCAGTTTCTGTTTCCCAGCAGTGTTTTTCGCGTAATCGGGACTGGAATAGACCGAGTCCTGATCCAATTGATATTCGCGCTGGAGAAGATCGAGATCACTTAGCGCTTCCTTGATCTTCTCCTTTAATGCGGCGCGCTCCTTGCGCGCATCGTCTTCTGAAGAAGTCTTGGAGCTTTCCGCAGGCGCATTTGCCGCGCCTGGGGCGGACTGCGCCGGCGTCTGCGGAGTACCGGGTATTCTAAGTTGGTCGGCGGCAGCGCTCTGCACATCACCCTTCTTTACTTCAAGGTTTTCGTCCGTGATGACCTTGGTGGGTTTTTCGGAGTTCTTCTTCTGCGCGCGTGCCCGGCGGGCGGCTTCCGCGACGGACTGAGTATCCTGCGATTGAGCAAAAGCAACTGCGGGAAGAAGGGTTGCCGACAGTACGACCGGCAGAGCAAGGCGCAATGTGGTTCGGCAAAACATAGTGCTACTCCTCATGACAATCAAAGATGGATCAATTCTCAAGATACGCTGGCCGAGCGAAAATGACAATTCGAAGTGTCAAAACGACGCGAATGTGCAAACGCAGTGAGTTGGAACGAACGCGGCGCTGGTCGTAGATATCACGAGCCTCGACTTGACCAGGCCAGGAATCCGTCAACGGGTTACCGCTGGGAGCTGCGACGAGACTTCTCGGAAAGAGAAATGTGTCTGCAGGTTCTTTACCGGCTGGCCGTTCACCTCCCCGTAAGGATAGATAAAATAATTCAAGGGCTCACCCTTCTGATCCGGTGACAGCCGGATATCGCGGCCGTAGGTGAAAAAAACGCGATTGGCGTCGTGCCCGCCGAAGAAGAAGTCACGCTTGGCAGGATTCTTCCAGGCTTCCGAAGCATCCACAGGAACCCAGCCAAGGCCCGCGAGATAGAACTCAGCCCAGCAATGGTAACCGGAGATGTCGCCTTCGGTCTTGTTTTCGGGCAGCGGGAAGCCGATTTCAAACCGAGCGGGGATACCGGAGGAACGCATCATGCCGATGAAAAGAGAGTGAAAATCCGTGCAGTTACCGCGTTTTGAAGTGCAGGCCCAGACGGCATCGCCGCGGCCCCAGCCCTCACCGGATTTGTCATAGCGCATGGTGGCGAGCACGTAATCGTAGATGTGCCGGGCTTTTTGGATTGGAGTCGTATCACCGGCGGCATGCTCCCTGGCAAGCTCGGCGATTGGGCCGTTCAGCGGGACGAGTTTGTCAGGTTCGAGGTAACGTTGCAGATCCGGATCGCGGGGCGCAGGGGCAGCGCCGTTCTGCAGTGCAGCTGCATCCAGAGCAACCCTGTGCTCGCGACGGACGGCGGTAAATCGCAACACTACGTCAAATCCCGCAACCGATTGCTGCATTGTCGGCGTGAAGGCCGCAAAGGCATTGCCGTATTCGGGATCGTGGCCCCAGACGTGGCTTGCGGCGCTATCGACACGCAAGCCGCGAATGTCCTGGTAGCCATCGGCCTGTGGCAATGGAATCCAAAGATGGGTTGGGCCACCGGAATCTGCATTAGCGGGAACATGCACCTGATACGTGAATTCAAACGAGCGCGCGGGCACCGCTCCGCTCGGTTCCGCCGCAGTCGCACGGCCCCGATGGACGGCAACAACGGCAAGCACTACAAAACTGAGAATCAGCGCGAGCGCGAGGCGGAAGCGAGTCATGTCAGGACTCCTGCAATGGAAGGTAAGGCCCGGAATAGCGCCCATACGATTATACTGGATTGAGAAATTAAGCAACTGCCATGCCCGGGGGCAAAGGAATTGCTGAATCACAGGATGATCCTTTTGTTTGCGCTGGCAACTAGCATGTGGGCGGGGAGAGTCTACGCTCAGGCGCCCGAGACTGAAGGGCAAACACCAACGTCAACCGTTGTCGCTCCCGGAGGCAAGAGTCAGATCGAGGAACGAATGCAGCAGCACCGCTTCTGGGACAAGAAGAATGCCTGGTTGTTTGCCGGCGTCGGAGCGGCGCGGACGTTTGATTATTTTTCAACGTTGAATTTGAGGCGGCGAGGAGACCAGGAAATCCTAGTGACCAACGATCTGGTGGATAATCACGCGGCGTTTGCAGTGGTCGAAGCCGCGGGGACTGGCGTTTCGATCGGAGCGTCATATTTGTTCCATCATTACGGCCATCACAAACTGGAGCGCTGGACTTCCATCGTGCACTTTGGACTGGCGACATCGGGCGCGGTGCGAAACTACTGCCTCAAGACGTCTCATCCAAGAAGCACTCAGTAGCTGCATGCATCGCGCGCGCAGAAGAAACGCACCGCTGTACCATCCGTCTAACTCAATGTGATGAAATCTTGCAGTGCGAATAACTGTCCGGCAAACACGCGCCGCGTGAAGAGCTTGGCAGAGACTCCGCGGAAAGTAGCGTTTGCAAGTTGGCGAGGTGCTCTTGTGCGACGGCGGCTGTCCCGTTTCGCGCTGATCCTTTGCGCGAGTCTGTGTTTCGTTGTGGCGTCGCGCGGCTCTTCAGTACCCACGCCTTCTGCGCATGCGGAAACGCGGACGGCGCTGTCCTCGCCGCAGCAAGGCGGTTCTTCGCAGAGTTCGTTTCCGGGACCGAAGACTCCGGAACAGACCAGGACGGAACAATACACGCTTTCGCATGAGCGACAGGCCAAGGCTGTGGCGTACTCGCGGGCGGGCTACACGCTTTACTTCCTCTCGTATTTTCTTGGCGGGCTTTTCCTTTTTCTGATCCTTCGGCTGGGCTGGGCCGCAAAGTTTCGCGACATCGCGGAAAGGGCCAGCGACAAGAAATGGATCCAAGCATTCGTTTTCGTGCCGCTTCTCTTCGTGACGCTCGACGTTCTGGACCTGCCTGTGCACGCGTATTGGCATTCGCTTTCGTTGCATTACGAACAGTCCATTCAAGGCTGGGGATCGTGGTTTTGGGATTGGACCAAGGGGGAGTGCCTAAGCTTGGCATTTGGAATCGTTCTGGTCTTGATCCTGTTTGCCGTAATGCAGCGCAGCCCGCGGCGCTGGTGGCTGTATTTCTGGTTTCCTGCCGTCCTGATTCTTCTCGGACTTATCGTGATCACTCCTCTGGTCATCGATCCGCTGTTCAACAAATTTGAGCCACTGAGCAAAGAACATCCCGATCTGGTCGCCGCTATTGAGAAACTCACGAAACATGCCGGCGTTTCCATTCCGCCGGACCGCGTGTTCCTGATGGCAGCGAGCAAGAAAACGAATGCTCTTAACGCATATGTGACGGGATTGGGAGCGTCGAAGCGGGTGGTGATTTGGGATACCACGATTCAAAAGACTTCCAACGATGAATGCTTGTTCATTGTGGGACATGAGCTCGGCCACTACGTCCTAGGACACGTTCGCCAGGGCTTTTTGACGGGAGCAGCCGGGTTGCTATTGGCGCTCTACTTCCTCTTTCGAGGCCTGCATTGGGCGCTGCATCGCTGGGGCAAGGATTGGAAGCTCTACGGGCAGGAAGATTGGGCTTCGCTAGCGGTGCTGCTCTTGCTTCTGCAAGTGCTGCTGTTCGTTTCTTCGCCGGTCATCAACGGTTATAGCCGCATGCAGGAACATGCCGCGGACGTTTACGGACTGGAAGTGATCCACCGACTGGTCCCGAATTCGGCTGAGGTGGCCGCGCACGCGTTCCAGGTTCTTGGCGAGCTGGATCTTGCGGATCCCAATCCGCCGCCGCTTATCACCTTCTGGCTCTATTCGCATCCGCCGTTGGCAGACCGCTTGGTGTTCGCGCACGCGTACGACCCCTGGTCAAAAGGGGAATCGCCGAAGTACGTGAAGTAGCCGTGAGGAAGGCAGGACCAAGCTTAATTGGAAGCGTGGCGCGCCGATGGGTGATTGCGCGCAAAAGCAGCTACTTTGCTGCGGTTGCCACAAACGGCCATGGAACACCATCGCCGGCGCCGCGTGCGCGAATTATCGTAGAAGAACATGCCGCAACCCGGATTGGCGCAGACTCGAAGGCGTGCGCGTGCGCCTTCGGCGACAATCTCTGCCCCGGACCGGGCCACGGCGGCGAGCAGCCAGTCAAGACCGCCCTCTCTGGCCACAAATTCGATTTTCCAGGAATTGTCCTGACCGACAAGCTCGTCGTGCCCCTCAGTGATACGCAAGATTTCGTTTATGGGGGCGATCCATCCCGCGAGTATCCTTTGCTTGCGAATCATGGCCGCGAATACTTTGCGCAGGGCTGTTCCGAGCCGCCATGCCTTCTGGAGTAGGGCTTGCGCAGCTTGCAGGTCGGACTGCGGCAGGCTCAGAAGGTGTGCTCCGCGCTCGGATGAGACTATATCGGTCGACTCCAGAAAGAGGATTAGACGTTCCCAGGGCAGGTTTGCGTTTGAAGGAGTCGCGTTGGCAAAATCGACGGAGAGCCGTCCACCCAGCAACGGCAGCCGAGAGTCAGTGGAAGGCATGGGAGGCCTCGTTAAGACAAGTGCGAAAGCCGAGCCGGTTTAGCCTTGGATAACCGCTGAAGACTATCATAACGGTTAGAACGTGAAAAGGCCTCCCTGCTCATGACTAGCCAGTAACTTTTTCCGGGCAGAAGGATCAGATATGATGGCGGTAGGGATATGACACTCATGAAACGGCTTCTGGGAGGCATCGTCCTCATTACGTTTACCCTAGTGTCCGCGCTGGTCCTGGTTCGTTCGCAGGCGAAGGCTTCTTCTGGGACCGCGGAGACGGCCCGCACGCCGGTAGTTGTCGAGCTATTCACATCTGAAGGATGCTCCAGTTGTCCACCGGCGGACGCTTTACTGGCGCGACTGGACGGAGCACAGCTAAACGGCAACGTGCAGTTGATCGCGCTGGAGGAGCACGTCGATTATTGGAACGATTTGGGCTGGACCGACCCTTTCTCTTCGCGGGACTGGACGTCGCGGCAAAATGCTTACGCCGGCGTTCTCGGCAACCGCAACCCTTATACACCCCAAATGGTTGTCGACGGGACAGCGGAATTCCTTGGCAGCCATCCGCAGAAAGCGCGGCAGGCGATTATGGAAGCCGCGGGCAAGCCCAAAGTGCCGGTGACCTTGGAGCAGCGTCCCACAACCAAAAACGGCACGGAAGATTTTTCCGTGAAGGTGGGAAAACTGGAAGGAACAGCAAAACACGATGCAGCGGAAGTCTGGCTGGCCATTACGGAAACCGGATTGCACTCCGCGGTGACGCGCGGCGAGAACGCCGGCGAAGAGCTTCGCCATGCCTCCGTGGTGCGCACGATGCGCAGGATCGGCGAAGCGAAGGGTGACGGTGAGACTACTTTCGCTGGAGACGCCAGCGTTTCTCTGCAGAAGGAATGGAAGCGTGAGAATTTGAAGGCCGTTCTCCTTGTGCAAGAAAAAAAGAGCCGGCGGATTCTTGGCGCTGCGGAGATCCACATCGGACAACCAATTTAAGATTGCCTCCGTTTTGCGCTTGCTCCGTGCATAGCAGGATTACTCTGGGGATCTAGCCTTTTTCAGGTACCATGAATTCCGGTGAGAGAGATTTAATCCCGCCTGGGACATGCTTTCGATAAAATGCGTCTCAGCTAAGAATCAAACCTGCTTACGGCGAATCAGCAAGCACGTCAGACAGCATTACGGGCCTGGATATTTTCTCGAGGTGATCGTTGGATTTCGAACCATTGGCGGAACCTTCATCCACTCCCCCTCTTCAGGCTCCGCCTTCCGGAGGAATCCTCCATACGGTTCTTTTGAACGAAAAAGGACTGCGCGGCGGCTGGCGTCTGCTTATTTATGCGATCTTCGTGGCTGTGCTCGCATTCGGCGGCGGAACGGTCCTACAGCGTTTTATTCACCCCACGCGAGGTGTTTTTTCTTTCGGCTATTCGTTCACCTACGAAGTGTTTTCTTTCCTGGTGATTCTTGGCGCGGCCTTGATCATGGCTCAAATCGAGGGCCGCCCTCCCGGCGCTTACGGTTTGCCGATGAAAGGAGCGTTCGGGAATTTATTCTGGCAAGGCTGTCTCATCGGGCTTATCGAAGTGTCAGCATTAATTGGATTGATCTCTGCGTTTGGCGGGTATTCCTTTGGAGTATTAGCTCTGCACGGCAAAGAATTGCTGCGATGGGGAATGCTGTGGGCAGTCTTCTTTGTTTTTGTGGGCTTGTTTGAGGAATTCTTGTTTCGGGGATACACGCAATACACGCTCGCGGACAGCATTGGTTTCTGGCCCGCGGCTATTGTGCTTTCGTGCTCGTTTGGAGCCGTTCACTTGGGGAATCCCGGCGAAGGCTGGGTGGGCGCGGCAGGCGTTGTCATGATCGGTCTGGTTTTCGCTTTTGCCCTGCGGCGTACCGGCAATCTTTGGCTGGTGGTTGGGTGGCACGCGAGTTTTGATTTCGGCGAGACCTTCCTCTACTCCGTGCCGAACAGCGGCATCGTCTTCGAAGGGCACCTCTCGAATGCCTCCTTGATGCAGGGCAAGGCGTGGCTTACAGGCGGAACGGTCGGCCCCGAAGGCAGCGCGTTCAGTTTTCTGACCATGGGAATTCTTGCGCTCGCAATTCACTTTCTTTACCCGGCGAAAAAATCAGAGCCTGCACCGATCCAAGAAAACCAAGCTGCTTAGTGTGTGAGTTCCGAGGCGGGTACCAAGCGAACGCCTTGCGCCTGAGCTTGCGGCAGGACTTCGCGAAGAGCCTGGAGTGTTGCGGGATGCGGATGGCCGATGGCCACGGCTTCGCCCTTTTCGCGCGCGCCTCGCAGCGCCAGTTCGAGTTTCTTGCGGACGGTCGCCACTTGGGCGACGTCGTCGAGGAAAGGGACATTGCGGAAGGCGGAGCGAACTCCAAAGTCCTGCGCCGTCTCGTAAGCGACCGTGGCAGCGGTTGTGCGGCTGTCCACGTAGAAGAGGTGACGGTCGCGCAATACCAGCATCAGTTCGTCCATCAACGCAGCATCAGCAGTCGCCTGCGAACCTTGATGATTGTTGACGCCGGCGGCATCCGGCACATTTTGCAGGAATTGATCGACCATCGCGGCAACTTCGGGCGCGGGCATGCCGGGACGCAATTCCCGCGCTTCCGGCGTTTCGTCGGCGACTGATTGCATTGGCAGATGAAGCATGACCTGGAACCCGCGGCGATGCGCTTCCTGAGCGATGTCTGCGGAGTGCTCGTGGTTTGGCAAAATGGAAATAGTGAGCGGATAACCGAGAGCGAGGACGGCTTCGGCCGCCGCGCGGTCGCTGCCTAAGTCGTCGATAATGATGGCGAGCCGGGCAGAATTCTTCGCCGCTACATCGGGCCTGGCCGCCGCGCGCGTCACAATTTCGATTTCGACTGCCGCAACACCCGCATGTCGAAGCTTAAATTGAAGGACATCTCCGGTTTCCGTCGAAGGATCTTGCGTCAGATGATTTCGAGTCGCGACCGCGCTCAGACTCTGAACGATCTTTGCGACCGCGGCATGATTCGCGTCCGCCGGCGACCCGTTCTTCAACACGATACGCAAGTAATCGGTGCTTTCCGGTTGCTGGGCGGAAGCTGTCTGGAGGAGTTTAATGGCTGTCCCTGCGGGGGCCGCAAACGAGGCTGCAGTCGCTAGACCACGCGTGATTTGATGAATTTGCGCGGGTGCGAGGCGGTTCGCTTCCTTTTTCTTGCAGCCAGCGAAAAAAACGAGCAAGAAGGAAATTCCGAGCAGTGCAAAACGCGCCGCGCAGCTTATTTTGACCGGAAAGCAATGCGGGATTGGTTGAACGGAGTCATGCTGCCGGACCACAGAAAACTTAAGCAGCCTTTTTCACGGGGGCCTTCAACAGGTCAAGCGCTCGGTGAAAAATAGGATCCTCGGGAGAAAGTGGTCGCGGTCCGAGCCCGGGTTCCTTCTGCGTTTCAGGCGGTGGGGCAGCCTCTTCTTCAGTCGTATCCGAATCGTCTTCGGGGACGGCACGCACCACTTCCGTCGGCGTAACGCCTTCCTCGAGAATCGCTTTCCCACCCGGATTGTAATAGTTCGCGACCGTGAGGATCAGCGCAGCGCCATCATCCAGGGTGATGAGCTTTTGCTCGGACGCGAGACCAAATGTGCGCTCTCCAACCACGTCCCCGCGATGGTTTGCAGCAATTGCGGAAGCAAGGACTTCCGCTGCTCCCGAAGTGGTGGCGTCAATCAAGACCGCGACGGGATTCTTCCAGACCACCTGCTTGGGCTCGGCGGAAAAAACCTGTGTCGAGACCGTTTGGCCGCGCAGCGTTGTCAGCATGCCCGACGGAACGAAAAGACGCGCGGTCGAAATCGCTTCGGAAACCGGACCACGGCCGCACTCGCGCACGTCGAGTATGACCTTGTGAATGCCCTGTTTTTCCGCATCGAGGAGACGATTGCGAATTTCATCCGCGCGGCCAGCGTCGAGGGTCGGCAGGCGCAGAACCAGGATATCGGGGTCGGCTTTCTGGACCATAATCTTCGGCGTGGCCACCTTGGCGCGGACAAGATCGACTTCCTCCGGCGTAGCCTTCCCGCGCCGGATCACTCCAACCTTGATTCCCGTGCCGGGCTGGCCGTTGAGAAGATTCATGGCCTGGCCAACGGACATGTCGCGCGTAGTGAACCCGCCGATGGACTCGAAAATGTCGCCGCTGCGAATGCCCGCCTGCGTGCCTGGACTATCCGGCAGCACGGAAAGCACGATGACGTAACCATACCGCTTGCTCAGTGTCAGGCCGGTTTCGCCAGTGCTGGCATTGGCGAGCTTCTTTTTGTACTCGTCGTATTCGCGGGGAGTGAAGTAGCTGGATTGCGCGTCGAGGGATTCCAGCATCCCGTGCAAGGAGCCGGCTGTGACCGTGCGCATGTTGGGATCGTCGACATAGTCCTGCTGAATTTTCTGCAGAACTTCGCCGTATACCGTGAGCGACTTGTACGCTTTGTCGTCCGTCGTGCGGCCCAGGACATGGCCAATGCCTGCGTAACAAAAGATCGCTATTGACGCGCAAAGAATGCCGATGCGAGCTGCTCGACTCATGCCTCACCCTTCCAAAAAAAACTACAAGAGTCTATTGTACCACCGCAAGAGATTGGGACGCGCTTGCAATCGAAAAGGAAGCCTGAGAGGCAATGGTAAATGACGGACGCAATTCTCCGATGAGACACGTCGAAGCCGCGAAATGTTGCGCAAATACCACACCATGTGACTTGTGCCCTTGTATATAACTCGTAAACCGTTGATAATAAAGCATAAACAAGCGCGGCGTTGGTGAACAACATGCTACAATACTCCTGGGGAAAATGTTCCAAACTACTATCGCAAGAGAATCCTTCGCCGAGGGTGTGGGCCTCCACACGGGAGTGTACGGCCACATCCGTCTGGTACCCGCGCCGGCGGAAACAGGCATCGTGTTTCGCCGCGTTGACTTGGACAATTTTCATGTCGAAGCGCAGGGCCATAACGTCGCCCGCGTCAGCTATGCCACCAGCCTCATGAAGCAGGGCGTTTTGCTTTCCACCACCGAGCACGTGCTTGCCGCCATCTATTCCTGTGGCATCGACAACATCTACATAGACGTCGACTCCATCGAAGTGCCCATTCTCGACGGCTCCGCGGAGCCTTTCATGCAGATGCTGGAGCACGCCGGCGTTCGCAAATTGCGCCGGAAGCGGCGCTATCTGAAAATACTCAGGCCGCTGGAGGTCATCGAAGGAGACCGCCGGATCGGCATCTACCCCGCCGACGAGTTTCGTGTGCGCTGTTACGTGGACTTTCCGCACCCGCTCGTGGGCCAGCAGGAAGTGGAAATGCTTGTGGGGGCTGACACCTTCCGGCACCTTTTGGCGCGAGCGCGAACTTTCTGTTTCGAGCGCGACATCGAGCCGCTCAAGGCCATGGGCCTGATTCGCGGCGGCTCGCTTGATAACGCCATCGTTCTCACTAACGACGGGGTCATGAACGGGCCGTTACGCTTTCCTGACGAGTTTGGGCGGCACAAGGCGCTGGATCTGATCGGCGACCTGGCCTTGGCAGGCCTGCCTCTCCTGGCTCGGGTCGAGGCTCACAAAGCCGGCCATGCCCTGCACACCCAGCTTGTCAGCCGCCTGCTGGACGACCCCTCGCTCTGGGCCATCACGACGGGCGAAGCTGTCCTCCCCGAAAGCGAAGCCTACCTAACCGCCCTCTCCCCCGTTGCCGCTGCTGATTAACGATTCGCTGCGTCAAGGTTAACCCTACGTTGCGAAATAGCCGCCGCTCCCGCAGAATGACTCGAACTATGTCCAACAATGATCTTGCCATTGTCATTCTCGCGGCCGGCAAAGGAACCCGGTTGAAGTCCAGCCTGGCGAAAGTGCTGCACCGGGCCGGTGGTCGGACGCTCGTCGAACAAATCGTACGCGCATGTGAACCGCTGAAGGCGCGGGAAACTGTGGTCGTAGTCGGGTACCAGGCCGAACAGGTCGCCGCGGTTGTCGAGCCGCGCGGAGCGCTCACCGTATTGCAGCAGCCGCAGAACGGCACCGGTCACGCCATGCAAGTCGCCAAACGCGCCTTGGGGCGAGCGAGGTTTGCGGTTGTGCTGCCGGGCGACGCCCCCCTCGTACGTACGGATACTCTGAAGGTTCTGATTGCCGCGCATCACACCGGGAACGCGGCGGCAACAATTCTTTCTGCAGTGCTTGCCGATCCTTCCGGCTACGGCCGCGTTGTTCGCAAGACCGAAACGGCTGTCTCTGCTATTGTCGAGGACTCACAGCTCACCGACGAGCAGCGCGAAATCAATGAAATCAATTCGGCGATTTATTGCTTCACACTGGAGAAGCTCTGGCCCGCGCTGGCGCAGGTGAAACCCAACAACAAACATCGCGAGTTGTACCTGACCGATGCCATCGGCGTACTGAACGCCAAAGGCGAGACGGTGCTGGCGCAAGTGGCCGCCGATTCGCGCGAAGTGCTGGGCTGCAATACGCGCGCCGATCTTGCGGAAGTCGACCGCCTATTCCGCGAACGGAAACGGAGCGAGCTGATGGATGGCGGCGTCACTATCCAGTTGCCGGAGACGGTACTGATCGATCCGGACGTGACCGCGGGCGAAGACACCATCATCGAACCCGGAGTTCAGTTGTTGGGCAAAACCAAAATCGGCGCGCAGTGCACCATTCGAACCGGAAGCGTAGTGACCGACTCAATTCTCGGCGACAACGTCACCGTCGAGCCGCATTGCGTGGTGGCAGAAAGCCGCCTCGACGATGGCGTCATCATCGGTCCTTTTGCGCGGCTGCGCCCGAACAATCACCTGAAAGCAGGCGCGCGCATCGGCAATTTCGTCGAACTCAAGAAGAGCACCATCGGCGAAGGCACCAAAGCGATGCACCTCTCCTACCTGGGCGACGCCAAGATCGGAACCAAGAGCAACATCGGCGCGGGCACGATTACCTGCAATTACGATGGCTTCCACAAGTATCCGACGTCGATCGGAAACAAAGTTTTCATCGGCAGCGATACAGCCCTCGTCGCACCGGTGCGCGTTGGTGACGGCGCATACGTCGGGGCGGGTTCGACCATCACGGACAACGTCCCTTCCGATGGATTGGCAATCGCCCGCGGCCGCCAGGTCAACAAGCCAGGCTGGGCCGCAAAGAAACGCCGCGAACTAGCCGCCGCGGAAAAACCAAAAAAAGCCGCAAGGAAATCGAAACGGCACAAACGAACCAAAAAGCGAAAGTAAAGGTTCCCTTCCAGGAGTGCGGCGATGAGGAGAAAGGTGCTTGCGTGGACTCCTTTTCTTGGGTCGCTGCTTCTCCTGAGCCTCGCTGCCACTCCTTATTCTCGGACCGCCGACGCAGCATTGATCTCCGCGCGTCTTACACTCCTGATCGTCTTATCCATTCTCGTGTTGCGCGAGCGATGGAGAAACCGCCACGAATCACCGGGGAAAGCCGCTCCTGCTGGTTCAGATGTGGGCGACCGTTTTCTGCAGCGCTGCCGCCGCTGGTATCGCGGCGAATAAGAAATCACCCCCCTGGCGTGTCCGCCTAAGAGGCGAGACCTGCCGGGGCCGGTTTTCCCCTGTTCTGCGAATTCTCCGCGTTCCGGGCGTCTCTGCGTTGTATTTCCTCCTTGTCGTATCGCGTCCAGTCCGCGCATACCAGGTGTGCTAAAATAGGAGTTCCCGCAATCCCACAGGGGGTTGGCACCTCATGAAATTTGGAGTCGTCGTTTTCCCCGGGTCCAATTGCGACCACGACGCGTTTTACGCCATCGGCAACGTCCTGCAAAAGCCCGTCGAATTCATCTGGCACCAATCCGAAGATCTCGCTAATTGCGACGCCGTCATTCTGCCCGGTGGATTTTCCTACGGAGACTATTTGCGCACCGGCGCCATCGCGCGCTTTTCTCCAGTGATGAAGTCCATCGAGAAATTCGCAAAGAGCGGCGGCATGGTTTTGGGCATCTGCAACGGTTTCCAGATTCTTTGCGAAGCGGGCCTGCTTCCCGGCGCCATGATGCGCAACAGCGGCCTGCGCTTCATTTGCCGCCACGTTCACATCCGCGTCGAGCAGACGGACACGCCGTTCACCAATGCCGCGCAGAAGGGCCAAATCCTAAAGATTCCCATCGCGCATTCCGATGGCAACTACAACTGCGATGAGACCACGCTTGCCGACCTCGATAAAAATCGCCAGGTCATTTTTCGCTATACGACTCCCGACGGCTCTGACGACAACGCCGGCAATCCCAACGGCGCGGTTCACAATATTGCTGGAGTCTGCAACCGAGAGCGTAACGTCGCCGGCCTTATGCCCCATCCCGAGCGTGCTGTTGAGCTCGCTCTCGGCTCCGCCGACGGTCTCGTGATTTTCCGCTCCATGGTCGAAGCGCTCGTCGGCGCCGCCAAGGCCACAGCATGAGCAGAGCCCACGGCCTCAAATCGTTGTCGCAGACCTGAATCATGGCCACCGCTAGCACCGAAATTCGAGTGACTCCCGAAATCACCGCCGAACACGGCGTAACGCGCGAGGAGTACGCGCGCATCCAGCAAATCCTTGGCCGCGCCCCGAACATCACCGAGCTGGGAATTTTCAGCGTGATGTGGAGCGAGCACTGTTCCTACAAATCGAGCAAAGTCCACCTGAAGCGCCTGCCCACACGCGGGAAGCTCGTGGTGCAAGGCCCGGGAGAAAACGCCGGCGTCGTCGACATTGGCGACGGCCTCGTTGCGGCCTTCAAAATCGAATCGCACAATCATCCGAGTTATGTTGAGCCGTTTCAGGGCGCGACCACCGGCGTCGGCGGCATCCTGCGTGACATTTTCACCATGGGCGCGCGGCCCATCGCGGTGCTCGATTCGCTCCGCTTTGGCGAGCTAACGCCTTCCAAATACACGTCTGAAGCGGACGCCGCGAAAAACCGCCGCATCCTCGACGGCGTCGTTCGCGGCGTCGGAAGCTACGGAAACTGCTTCGGCGTTCCCACCGTCGGCGGCGAAGTCGGCTTCGAGCCTTGCTACGCGCAAAACCCGCTCGTCAACGCGCTCGCGCTCGGCATCGCCAAAAAAGAAGAAATCTTTCTCGCCAAAGCCAAAGGCATCGGCAATCCGGTGATTTATGTCGGGGCAAAAACGGGCCGCGACGGAATTCATGGTGCCTCTCTGCTCGCCTCCGCTGAATTCACCGAGGAGTCGAAGCAGAAACGCCCGAACGTGCAAGTTGGCGATCCCTTCATGGAAAAGCTTCTTCTCGAAGCCTGCCTCGAGGCCATGCAAACAGGCGCGGTCGTCGCAATTCAGGACATGGGTGCCGCCGGCCTCACCTGCTCCACAATGGAGATGGCCTCGCGAGGCGGCACGGGCATCGAAATTGACCTCGCCAAAGTTCCGCAGCGCGAAACCGGCATGACGCCCTACGAAATCATGCTCAGCGAATCGCAGGAGCGCATGCTCCTGGTTGCAGAGAAAGGCCGCGAGCACGAAGTCCTCGCCGTTTTCAAGAAGTGGGGCCTCGACGCCGTCGTCGTTGGCCGTGTCACCGAGGGCGGCATCGCCCGCATCAACAACAACGGTCGAGTCGCCGCGGAAATTCCCGCGCATCCTCTTGCTGAAGAAGGGCCGGTCTACCATCGCCCCATCGCCGCGCCCGCTCCTAAAATGGAGACGGAAAAAGATTGGTTCGCGTTCGCTCCCGAAGGCACCAACCTCACTGCGAATTTCGTGAAGCTGCTGGCGTCGCCCGCGATTGCGTCCAAGAGGTGGATCACCGAGCAGTACGACACTTCCGTGCGCACAAATACTCTAGCGGGCCCCGGCGCGAGCGATGCCGCAGTCGTACGCATCAAGGATCCCAAGACGGGAGCGGTGAAGCGCGCCCTCGCACTTTCCACCGACGGCAACTGCCGCTGGTGCCAGTTGAATCCTCGCATGGGCGCAATGCACGCTGTCGCCGAAGCTGCGCGCAACGTGGCTTGCAGCGGGGCGCGCCCCATCGCCGCCACGAATTGCCTCAACTTCGGCAGCCCGGAAAAGCCTAAAGTGATGTGGCAATTCTCTGAAACCATCGACGGCCTCGCCGAAGCCTGCACCGTCCTCGGCACGCCCATCACCGGTGGCAACGTTAGCTTTTACAACGAGACTCTCGGCAAATCGATCTACCCGACGCCCGTTATCGGCGTTCTTGGCATTCTCGAAGACGCCTCCCGCGTCCTCAAGATTGCTTTCCGTAACGAAGGCGACGTCATCCTCCTCCTCGATGGCGCGGGCCCAATAGACACGGCAACCGTAGGGGCACGATACATCGTGCCCTCTGCTGACACGTCGCGGCGCGAATTTTCCTCCTCCGAATATGCAAAGACCATCGCCGGCATCGTTGCGGGCGAACCTCCTGTCATCGAGCTCACCGCCGAGAAGCGTCTCCAGGATTGCCTCGTCACTCTCGCCGCCGAAAGCGCCGTGCAATCCGCCCACGATATTTCCGACGGCGGCCTCGCCGTCACCCTCGCCGAATCCTGCTTCGCCTCTGTAGTGGCCGGTCTTCAGACCGGTTCATTTTCTTTGGGCGCCTCGGTCCAGTTCGACGATCTCTCCCCCGCCGAATCCGTTCTTTTCAACGAACGCGGCGCCCGCGCCGTCGTTTCCGCCTCGCCGTCAAAACTTGCCCGCGTTCTCGAAATTGCGAGACAATACCATGTGGCGGCGCGCGAGCTCGGCAAGGTCATCCGCGAAGGTTCGTTCCGCATCCAACATAAGGGGCGCGCGGTGATCGACAGCCCCATCGAGACTCTGCGCGACGCTTGGGCCAATTCATTGGAACGCACGCTAACCGCAAAATGAGCCAGAAACTCGCATTTGCCGACGATCATTTTCACGACGAGTGTGGTGTCTTCGGCGTCTTCGGTCACCCCGAAGCCTCGAACCTCGCTTATCTCGGTCTTTACGCGCTGCAACATCGCGGCCAGGAATCCGCCGGCATCGTCTCCAGCGACGGCAAAGAGTTGCACGTGCACCGCGCCATGGGGGAAGTCGAGGAAATTTTCCAGCCCAGCGTGCTCGCGCAACTCCCGGGCAGTCTGGCCATTGGCCACACACGCTACTCCACTGCCGGCGATAAAGCGCTGTTCAACGCGCAGCCCATCATGATCGATTGCAACAAAGGCAAGGTCGCCCTCGGCCACAACGGCAACCTCACCAATGCCGCCGAGTGGCGCCGCAAGCTCGAACATCGCGGTTCCATCTTCCAGACCAACAGCGACACCGAAGTGATCGTCCATCTGATTGCGCGGTCGCAGGCGCGCAATCTTTCCGGCGCTCTCGGCGATGCGCTCAATCAAGTGGAAGGCGCCTACTCTCTCCTCGTTTTGACGCAAGATGAACTCCTCGCCGTGCGCGATCCTCGCGGCTTCCGTCCGCTGGTGCTTGGGAAGTTGACCACGCCCGGTGGCTTCGTCTCGTGGCTAGTAGCCTCGGAAACTTGCGCTTTTGATCTGCTGAACGCGCAATACGTCCGCGAAATCGAGCCCGGCGAAATGGTGCGCATCTCCAAATCCGGCATCGAGTCCATTCACTTTGCGCCGGAAAAGCGGCTCCAGCAGTGTATTTTCGAGCATGTTTATTTTTCGCGTCCCGACAGCATCATTTTCGGCCGTTCCGTAAACGAAAGCCGCGAAATGCTCGGCCGCCTGCTGGCGCAGGAGCATCCGGTCGAAGCGGACATCGTCGTTCCTGTGCCTGATTCCGGCGTTCCCGCGGCCGTCGGCTACGCGCTTGAATCGAAAATCCCCTTCCGCATGGGCCTGATTCGCAACCACTACATCGGCCGAACTTTCATCGAGCCGTCGCAAGCCATCCGCAATTTCGGCGTGAAGCTCAAGCTCAATCCCATTCGCGGCTTGATCGAAGGTAAGCGTGTAGTACTTGTCGACGACTCCATTGTGCGCGGCACTACCAGCCGCAAAATCGTCCGCATGGTCCGTGAAGTCGGCGCGAAAGAAGTTCACGTGCGCATCAGTTGCCCGCCGACGATTTCCCCGTGCTACTACGGCGTGGACACGCCCACGCGCGAAGAGCTGATCGCCTCTTCCAACACGCCCGAAGAAATCTGCAAGTTCCTTGGTGCCGATTCGCTGGGCTACGTTTCTCTGCCGGCCCTGCGCCGCGCGGTCGGTGATACCGCGGGCAAGTTCTGTACGTCTTGTTATACGGGCGTTTATCCCACGGATCTGGTGCAGTTGGAAGTGCGCGAGAGCGGTGCCAACAGCAAGTCCGGCGAACATGCCCCAGGCAATGGCAGTGAATCCGCGTCCGCAGAGCGGCCGGTGGTGGTGGAACGTGAAAGCTGAGAAAAAGAAAAAGCAGGAAGAATCGAATTTGCCCGTGAAAACCAAGATTCAGCGCGAAATCATCGCCTGGTTCTGGGTTGGCCTCGTCTTTCTGCTCATCAACGGCACGATCGGCCAGGCGCGCGTCATTCCCTCCGGCTCGATGGAGAACACTCTGCTCATCGGCGATCACCTCATCATGAGCCGCATCGGCTACGACGCCGGCCTGCCCTTCACCAACTGGCACGTGCCTCTTTGGCGCAATCCCAAGCGCCAGCAAATCGTCATATTCAAGCCCGTCGTTCCAACTGAGACGAGTGACATTGTGAAACGTGTCATCGGCCTTCCGGGGGAAACGCTCGACATTCACGACGGCGCTGTTTGGATCGACGGCCGGAAGCTTAACGAAAATTACACCCAAGGCCGGACCGAGCGTTACGACATGCAATCCCCATACAAAATTCCGACCGATTGCTATTTTGTGATGGGCGACAATCGTCAGGATTCCTTCGATAGCCGTTTTGTCGGTTGCGTTCCCCGCAAGAACATCATCGGAACGCCCGTTATGGTTTATATGTCCGTGGACGCGCCCGGCAGCGCATGGGAATCCGGTGGCATTCGAGAGCGCTTTTTTGCTTACGGAAACGCTCTGCTGCACCCGCAGTCGGTGCGCTGGACCAGGCTATTTCATACTTTTTGAGTCAAGCGATTTTAGAGAAGTCCGTTAGGCGATTCGCAGTGCCGGACGGACTGGCGAACCACAACGGCACTCTGCATGAGAAGAGCCATCGAAACGGTGGAACGTGAGAGCTGAAAAGAAGAAAAAACAAGAAGAAGCGAATTTGCCCGTGAAGACCAAGATTCAGCGCGAAATCATCGCCTGGTTCTGGGTCGGCCTCGTTTTTCTGCTCATCAACGGCACGATCGGCCAGGCGCGCGTCATTCCCTCCGGCTCGATGGAGAACACGCTGCTCATCGGCGATCACCTCATCATGAGCCGTATCGGCTATGACGCCGGTGTGCCTTTCACCAACTGGCATGTGCCCCTTTGGCGTTCTCCCAAACGCCAGCAAGTGATTATCTTCAAGCCGCCGTTTGCTCCGGACACGCCAGACTACGTAAAGCGCGTCATCGGACTGCCCGGCGAGACTGTGGAGATTCACGACGGCGGCGTCTGGATCAATGGCCAGCGTCTTAAGGAGAACTACACGCGTGGCCTCTCCGAACGGCCTGACCCTTCATTCCTAATGGGCAATTTCAAAGGGCTCCCTTTCACCGTGCCGAAGGACTGTTATTTCGTGATGGGAGACAATCGAGAGAATTCTCTGGACAGCCGCTTCTGGGGCTGCGTCCCACGCAACGACATCATCGGCACTCCCGTCATGATTTACATGTCACTGGAGGCGCCGCAAGGCGCTTGGGACTCCGGCCAGATTCGGGAGCGTTTTTTTGCCTATGCAAATGCCCTGCTGCATCCGAGAATCGTGCGCTGGAACCGGATTTTCCGTACCTTTTAGTCTTGTCGAAGAATCGTTGTTCGCAATAGCCGCCGCGATCCCCACGGCGCCTCAATGAATTCCTATCGAAGACGGCGCGCGGCAGAGTACGCCCCGATTAAGAAAGTACGGAAGCGGAAGCGAGCGGGTCTTTCATGAAATATGCCGATGCCGGAGTGAACATCGCCGTCGCGGATGACGTGAAGCAAAGAATTCGCCATCATGCCAGCCGCACCTTCACTCCCGGTGTTCTCGGCGGCATCGGCGGCTTCGGCGCGCTCTTCGCGCTGGACCGGAAAAAATGGAAAGAGCCGGTGCTGGTCTCCAGCGCGGACGGCGTGGGCACCAAGCTCAAAATCGCCATGTCCATGGGCGTGCACTCCACTGTCGGCGCCGACCTCGTCAATCACTGCATCAACGACATTCTCGTCCAGGGCGCCGAGCCGCTGTTTTTCCTCGACTATCTTGCGATGGGCAAACTCGAGCCCCAGGTCGTCGAACAGCTCGTCGAAGGGATGAGCCGTTCCTGCCGTAAAGCCGGCTGCGCCCTCATCGGCGGCGAGACGGCGGAGATGCCGGGATTTTATCCTCCGGGCGAATACGATCTCGCGGGCTTTATCGTTGGCGTCGTCGAGCGCAAAAAAACTCTGACCGGGAAATGCGTCCAGCCCGGAGACGCTTTGCTCGCCCTGCCGTCAGCCGGACTGCACACCAACGGCTATTCGCTCGCCCGCAAGCTGGTCTTTGAAGTTGCAAAGCTGAAGCCGGATACTTACGTCGCCGATGTCGGAAATAAAATCGGCGCGGAATTGCTGAAGCCGCATCTATGTTATGCGCCGGCGCTGAAGAACATCGTCGCCCGGGGCTGGGTTTCCGCTCTCGCGCACATCACCGGCGGCGGCATTCCGGGAAATTTGCCTCGCGTGCTGCCCAGTGGCGTGAAAGCGGAAATCGACCTGGCATCCTGGCCCGTGCTGCCGATCTTCAAATACCTTGCCAAACTCGGGAAAATCGACACCGGCGAATTGCTGCAATCCTTCAACATGGGCGTCGGAATGATTCTCGTCGTCCCGGCAAAAAAAGTGAAATCCGTGGAAGCCGACTTGAAGAAGCACCGCGAAAAATTCTTCCGTATCGGCCGCATCGAGCGCAGCGAATCCGGCAAAGCCCGCGTCAGCTACTCCGGCTCGCTTAATCTTTAACCCACAATCTGGGGCTTGAGGCATATAGGGCGATGAGCTTAGCATAGGAATTGTCAGTGCTTTTTGCCGGGCACGTCCGTCTACCCTTGCTCACGGGAGGAACTGGCCGGACGTCCAACGTCACAAGGATTCCCCCAGCGACCTTTTAGGAGGTATGCCATGAATTTTCCGCAAACAAACCTTGATCTTTTGGCTGCGCGAGTGCAAAAACTGGAGGCCGCGAATCACCGCTGGAAGTTCGTGAACGCGTTGCTACTGCTCTCCGGCGTATCGGTCCTTTTGATGGTCGCGAAGCCCGCCGATCGCCTTCAGCCTAACGTCATTCGCGCTGGCTCTGTTGAAGCCCAGGAATTCATATTGAAGGATGAAACCGGCCACGTTTACGCGCGTCTGAGCTTGAACCCATCAGTTCCAAAACCAACTCAGAAAGGGCGCACTTACTTGGTACCGAGTGATACGATTCCAGGCGGCGAGGCGGCTCTTCAGTTCTACAACGAGAAAGGCGAAGTACTCTGGACCGCTCCTTCGTTAGGGGGAGCACAATTCGTGCCCGCAAGATAATCGGCTGTGCTTCGGAAAGTTCCAACTCAGTGTTGGTCTGGCTGATGCTGCTAGTGGAAGGTCGTTTCACGCTTGGCATGAATGGTGTCGCGTGGTGCAACACCTCTAGTGCCGCCCGCTTCTTTCTGCTGGCGTCCAGAACTGCTGCTTGGTCGTCACAAACTCGATCGGCACATCTTTCACAAACGTCTTCATCCACCTCACGCACTCTTCCATCCCTGCTTGTTCGGAGGGCACATGCCCGATTACAATCAGCGCTTTTCTCTTTCCTTCGCTGACTGCGTCCGCTGCATACTCCACCGTTTCCCATTCGCGAGTTTCGCCCACCAGCAAAACTTCCACGTTATCCATTTCCAGCGCCTGCGTTTCCCGTTCGAATCCCGCCGATCCCGGGCTCAGCGCCAGCCTCGTCACTTTCATCTCTGGATTTCCTACTGTGCGCAACACCGGGGTATTCAAGCGCTGCGCCACATCCGCCGCTAATTTCTCCAGCGTAGTTTCCGGTACTGCAAACAGGTGCGGATTTTCCGCGCTTTGGTATTTCTCCCAGCCCAGCGCCTGCACCATGCCTGCCAGAATCCCGTCCGGCTTTCTCAGGTGCCAGTGGTCGTGGAATCTCCAAACCACCAGCCGGTTTTTCTCGATGAACGCCCGCTTCTCCTTCCACACTGCGTCGTTCTCTTCCATTCCTTGCGGCCGGTCCAGGTGATTGTAAAACGTGGGCTCGTGCGTGATGACCAGGTTCTGCCCGTTGGCCGCCGCCCGTTGCAGAACGTCCAGCGTCGCCATCATCGTCACGGCTATCCCTGTCACGCGCGTATCCGGATTCCCTGCCTTAAACGTGTCTACGGTTTCCGTTTTCCAAGGCACGCCAACGTGTTCTTGGATCGCCGCTATCACTTCCCGCGCCGTCGGCCGTTTTTCTTGGGCCGTCGCGTACGAGCACAGCACAGTCCCAATCAGTATCGCGCCGAGTGCGATGTTAACGGGGCCTCGCATTTTCACTTGGGCAGTCCTTCCGCGAACTGTGGATAGAGCGCCCGCGCCCTTCGCGCCGACTCGCGCTCCAATTGATGCGTCCATCGAACTTCCGCCCGCATCTGCTCGAGCATTAAGCCCACCATCCACACCGCTTCATGATACTTGTGGCCAACCTCCGCATAAATCGACTGCAGAGTTTTCTTCTCTCTCGCGATTTCCTTTAGCAAAAATTTTCGTCTGCGCTTCAACTGACTCCGGAAGACTCCCGGCCGCGCCTGCCAGGAAAGCGCCATCCAAGTCAAAAAAAGCGGGTGTTCCCTCTGTGTGGTCCAGCCTTGGTGCTCTAAAGCATCCGCGAGCGCCGCACGCCCCTTCTCTGTGGTCTCAAACGTGCTCCGCTCCGGTCCCCCCGCCGGCTCTTCCGTTTCCAAAGATCGAATGAGCGCCCCGCGCGCCAATTTCTCCAGAGAGTAATACACTTGTGGCCGCGACACGTTTGCCCAATCTCGAATCTCGCGTCTCTCCAGCTCCAGATTCGCCTGATACCCGTGCATCGGCCGCTCCGCGAGCAAGCTCAGCAACACGAGATCCGGCGTGGTCAGCTCTACTCTCCTCGCTTGGCGTGCGCGTCTTCCGCGATTCTCCGTAAATCTCTGTGTCCTCGGCGTCTCTGCGTTTTCCTGTGTCTTCATTTTTTCCCCGTCTTACGCTTCCTGCTCCAATACCACCACTCACACTGTTCGGCAGGCAGCCGTGGATTTTTTGCTTGCGCCACTGCCGCGCAAAAAGTATCCAGCACGCAAGGATCCTGCCGCCGGCCGGTGAGGCGATTCAGCGTCGCATACAAATTTTCCGGACTCTGTAACGCCAGTTGCGCCACGGTGCGAATTCTTAGCAGCTCAAAGTCGCGTAGCATCGCTGGTCCGATCGAAATCAAATCCCCCAACTGCTGTTCTCCGATCCTGGCCCGTTTCTTTTGGCGCAGCGTTCCGGCACTCATAAAGAAATCTCCTTAACTGACTAGTCTAATTTAGACTAGTCTAACTAGTCTAAATTAGACTAGTTGCCTTGTCAAGGAGACTTTCCGCCATGCGTCCATTTCTCATGCCTCTCGTTACCCTTGTTCTGGTTTTCGTCTTGTCGTCCGTTCGCGCCAATTCATCTCAGGAGATCAAATCCATGAACGTCAAGCGCATCACCCCGGTCCTGCTCGTCAAGGAGATCGAGCCCATCGTCTCTTTCTGGGTCGATCGTCTCGGTTTCACGAAAACCATCGAAGTGCCCGAAGGCAACAAACTCGGTTTTGTCGCTTTTCAGAAAGGTTCCGCCGAAGTGATGTACCAAACTTACGCCAGCGTGGAGAAGGACGCGCCGTCGTCCATGTCCGCGGAAGCCAGAAAAGGTCCCACGTACCTGTACATGGAGGTTGATAACCTGGACGCTGTGCTTGCCGCCATGAAAGACGTGAAAATTGTCATGCCCGTCCGCACCGCCTTTTACGGCATGCGCGAATTCGGCGTCCAGGACCCCGGAGGCCACTTCATTACTTTCGCCCAACCGGTGGCCGCGCCGCAGCACTGACGCGCTTTGCCACCCTGGCCCAAACGAGGCAAAGTACTCTCTCTTCGTACCAGCCCTCGTACTATTCAGGGTACCGGTACAAGTGGGTTTGACAGACCACGTGCGCGAATCTACGCTTGTTGACATTGCGTTTCGCCCTCGTCAAGAACAGCAGTCTCCTGAATCGATTTAAACCTCAGGTCTGCTAGTTCGATCAGCGAAAGGAATTATGTCTCAAGGAAGATCTGCGTTCAGTGATGCTGCGTCCAGAGCCGTGCTCGATTCCGCGCCCGAAGGAATACTGGTCGTGAATCGCGAAGGCCAAATCGTCCATGTGAGCGCGCAGACGGAAGAACTTTTCGGCTACGGTCCGGACGAGCTGCTCGGCGTGTATTTCGAGGTCTTGCTGCCACAATTATTTCGAGAGGAACACGAACGCCAGATCACCGGCTACACGCGCGCTCCGGGACTGCGCCCGGGAAGGGTTGGACTGGAACTGCGAGGCCTTCACAAAGACGGAACGAAAATCCTACTTGAAATGAGTTTATGTTCCGTGGACGTTCAGGACGGCCCTTTGGTGTGCGGCGTCCTGCGGAAAATCGCCAGTCCCAAGGCATCGGAGCATCCGTCGCGCGACGTGGAGCAGCGCTTCCGCTTGATGGTGGAGAATAGCCACGACATTCTCACCATTCGGGACGCTGACGCCCGTGTTCGCTACATCAGCCCTTCCATTCAAAGGATTATGGGTTACCGGCAGGAGGAAATGATCGGTTCCACTGGTTTCGAGTTGATTCATCCCGAAGACCGTTCGAACGTCGAGACGGCGCTGAATGAATTCTGGAAGAATCCCGGCGCTCGCGATTCCATCCAGTACCGCGCCCGCCACGCGAACGGGTCGTGGGTTTCGCTGGAAGTCGTCGCCTATAACTTGCTGGACCACCCGGAAATCCGCGGCGTGGTCATCAACGGCCGCGACATCAGCGAGCGCACGCAGACGGAAGCCGAAAGAGAACGCACCATCGCCGAGTTGCAGGAAGCCGTCTCAAAACTCGATACCCTGACCGGCCTCCTGACCATCTGCGCCTCTTGCAAAAAAATTCACGCTGAAAATGGCAGTTGGCAGCAGATCGAGTCCTACATTCGCGATCGCTCCCAGGTCGAGTTCTCTCACACCATGTGCCCGGAGTGCTCGCTGATCTGGTACCCCGACCACTACCAGAAATAGCCGTCGCGGGATCATTGTTTAGTAGGTGTTGGCTGCGGCGGTGGCCTGCGCTCGAGTTCCGTCGGCACCGCAATCGAGCGAGCGCCATTCTTCCCAACAGCGCGCACGGCAAAAAAGTGATTGTCGGTCGATACGCCTTTCAAGACCGTTTCGCCCGGCGCAGCCGCAAAATCATAAACCGCCCAACGCGGTTCGCTGGTCTCGCGCCACAGAATCTCGAATCCCGAGCGTTCGGCATCCTCTTCGGCTAACCAGGACACTTTCGCATCCGGCGTCACTGCCCCCGTGAGTTTCGCGCCCGTTGGCGGAGTCGGAGCCAGCGCCAACTGCCGCAGCGCCTCCGCATTGTTCCGCGCCACATCGCCCATAAACGTAAAGTTCAGATATTTCTCGAAATCTCCGTACTCGATTCCGTTTTCCGTGCGTGGCGTCTGATGCTGGTGATTGTAGTCTTCCAGCGGCTCCGTGAATCGCACCGCCGGCAGCCCTGCTTTGTAAAACGGATAGTGATCCCCGCCGCGACCGTAGCGGTCCACGCGGAAAATCATTCGAATCGCCCCGCGCCCATCGATTTCTTCAATCCCGCGCGCCAATTCCCGCGAAGGCGAATCCGCATCGTCGATCTCGCCATTTCCAGAAAAAAGCCGCACGCGATGCGGCGCACCGGCCACCGGGTCCGCGCCCACGATGTCGTCATCCAGCATTCCGCCGACGGTGTAACCTTGCTGCTTCACCCAATCCACCAGGTGCGTGCTGCCGAGCAGCCCCTGCTCTTCTCCGGACACCGCGGCGAAAAGGATCGTCGCGCGATACGACGCTCCGCCCTTCGCCCCCGCCTTGCTCAGTAGCCGCGCGCACTCCACGCTGACCGCCACTCCCGATGCATCGTCGTCCGCGCCGGGAGCATCCGCCTGTGTGTCCATCACATTCGAAGGCCGCGAATCAAAATGCCCCGACACTATAAAAATTGTTTTCGCCAATTTCGGATCGGTTCCTGGCAGAATCGCGTAAACATTTTCCAGCGGAATCGGCTTGCCCGAAGTCCGTTCCGAAGTCGATTCAAACTTGTCGACCACCACTTGCAGCTTGCCACCGGAATCCTTGGCGATCTCATTCAATCGCGCCACGATTGCATCGCGCCCGCATCCAATCCCGCGCTTTGGGTCATCCCATGAAGAAAGCGTCAGCCGTGTCCCGCAGGCCACCAGCTTGCCGATCAACGCCCGCATAGACTTCTCATCCACCGACGCGCGCGCTGCTGGCCCCGCCGGCCGCGCTAAGATCTTCGGCTGCGGCTTTCCCTGGGCAGGCTCCGCCGGGTCCCGGGGAGCCACCTGCTGTGCCGACGCCGGAATCGGTCCAACTGCCAGCAGCGCCAGCAACGCCACCTCAACCATTCTCTTGCCAACCGTCTTCTTCTGATTCGTCATCGTTTCCATTCCCAAGTAGGATTTCTTTCTAAATGAAGCTGGCATTCTACCGCGAAAGCCACAATTCCTTGGAGTCGCGCGCCCTCTCCCCCCACTCACGCGATGGCCAAGAATACGTCCTCTTGGTAGTGGGTCAGTTTGAATTTTGACTCCTACTGTCACGATTAAGAAAATTCAAACTGACCCACTACCGTCCCTCCCGAAATTGACTTCCATCCCGATACTCTGGAATCATCCCATGCGTACTTAATTCCGGTGGTGGCATCGCCTCAAGACCTTCCGCGCACACGCTTGTCTTGAGTAACCCTGGAAGGGAACTCAGCCATGGTAGCCGGCATTCGCACGCGCGAACTGCGCAAAGTTTACAATTCGGCTCCTCCTGTGGCTGCCGGCACGGGAGGCTTCTCGTTCGGCGCGCCGAAAGCCAAGGGCAAGCAGCCCAGGCCGGAAATCGTCGCGCTCGACGGAATCTCCCTCGACATCCTGCCCGGAGAAATTTTCTGCCTGCTCGGCCCCAACGGCGCCGGCAAGTCCACAACCGTCGGTGTTCTCACCACACGTGTCCGCCCCACCGGCGGGCAGGCGTTCATCGGCGAATACGACGTCTGGCAAAACCAAGTCGCCGTCAAGCGCCTGATCGGCGTGGTAGCCCAGCGCCCCAATCTGGATTTCTCGCTGACCGCTCGCGAGATACTCACGTTTCACGGCGCGTATTTCGGCCTTTCGTCTCAGGAACGCGCCAAGCGCGCCGAAGCCCTTCTCGAACGCTTCAAGCTTACCGATCGCGCCGACCAGATGGTCCGCGGCTTCTCCGGTGGCATGATGCAGCGCCTCTCCATCGCGCGCGCGATGATGCACGACCCGCAGGTGCTTTTCCTCGACGAGCCCAGCGCCGGCCTGGACCCGCAAACCCGCTTGCTCCTCTGGGAAATCGTCCGCGAATACAACCAGAGCGGCAATACAATTCTTCTCACCACGCACAACATGGAAGAAGCCGACGCGCTCTGTAAACGCCTTGCCATCATTGACCACGGCCGCGTCATCGCTCTCGGCACTCCCCAGGAGCTGAAGTCCGCTGTTCCCGGCGGCTACTTGCTGCGCCTCCGCTTCGGCGTGCACTCCCCGGATTTCCTCATCCGTCTCCAGGTGCTCGCCGGCGTCCGTGAAGTCCGCGCCAACGACAGCAACGGCGCCGACCTCTATGCCGACCGCGGCGGTTCGCTCGTTGCAGAGGTCGCCGCTTTGGCTTCCGGCGCGGGCGTCGAGTTGTGCGACGTACACATCTCCGAGCCCAGCCTCGAGAACCTCTTTCTGCACCATACCGGAAGGAGCTTGCGCGAATGAACTGGAAAGCGTTTCTCGCCATGCTCGCGCGCGACGCGCACGTCGCCCGCCGCAACTTCGTGGCGCTGCTCTTCCAGACTTTTTTGCAGCCGTTGATGTTCGTTTTTATTTTTGGCCGCGTCATGGTCGGCAGCGGCTACATGCCGCCGTCCTACAAGAGCCTCTTGCTCCCGGGAATCATGGCCATCTGCATGGTCGGCACGGGCATCTGGGCCGTTGCCATGCCGCTGATTGCCGAATTTCAATTCACGCGCGAGATCGAAGACCGCCTGCTCGCCCCCATGGAAATCTCCTGGCTGGCCATTGAGAAGGTCGTCGCCGGCACGCTGCAAGCGCTGGCTGCGGGCCTCATGGTTATCCCTGCCGCGTGGCTGCTGCTTCGCCCCGGTGTTGACCTCCACGTCCCGCATCCTCTGCTCTTTGCGCTCGTAGCGATTCTCGTGGCTCTTTTCTCGGCGACCGGTGGCCTCGCGCTCGGCTGCAGCATGCAGCAAACGCACATCGGGCTGATGTTCAGCCTCATTGTCGCTCCCATGATTTTCTTCGGCTGCACGTACTATCCCTGGAGCGCGCTCGAAAAATTCCCGGTCCTGCAGAAAGCCGTGCTCGTAAATCCTCTCGTTTACGCCAGCGAAGGCCTGCGCGCCACGATGATTCCCCAGTTTCCGCATCTCCCCTTGCTCGCGGTCGTCGTCGGCCTGGTATTTTTCAACGCCTTGCTGCTCGTCACCGGCCTTCGCAACTTCCACGGCAAGTCCGTCACCTGAGTCTGACTTTCAACTTTGAAGCCTCCTCCCTGCGTTTTGTCGATTCAGCCGCTTGTGCTAACGTTTTTCGTTTATGAAGAAGCGCATAGGCGTGCTCTTAAGCGGCCGCGGCTCGAACTTCGAGGCTCTTGCGAACAGCGTCGCGGCGGGAAGGATTCCCCACGCGGAAATCGCCATCGTTGTCAGCAATCGCGAAGGCGCTCCGGGAATCCAGCGCGCCGAGGCCCGCGGCATCAAAACGCGCGTAATCCCCTCGAAAGGGCTCGAGCGCGAAGTTTACGACCGTCAGGTCGCCGCCGTTCTCGACGAGCACAAAGTCGACCTCATCTGCCTGGCTGGTTATATGCGCCTGCTGTCTCCCTTTTTTGTCGCAAAATATCCAAACCGCATCTTGAATATTCATCCGTCGCTGCTTCCGTCGTTCCCGGGGCTCGAATCGCAGCGCCAGGCCCTCGAATACGGCGTAAAATTCGCCGGCTGCACCGTTCATTTCGTCGATGAAAATCTCGATGCCGGCCCGATCATTTTGCAGGCAACGGTTCCAGTTCTCGCTCAAGACACGGAGGCCTCCCTCTCCGAGAAAATCTTGAAGGAAGAGCATCGTATCTATTCCGAAGCCGTTAAAATTGTCCTGGAAGGGAAATACAAAATCGCCGGCCGCCGCGTGCTCTTGACTTCGTGATAGAAGAAACGTAGCGCCGGGCTTTAGCCCGGCATCTTTGTTCCTGAGAAGCCGAACCGTGACTCAGATGAAATTCAAACCCGTCGAAGAACAGCTTGCCTACTTGAAAAAAGGTGTCGCTGAAATCATTCCGGAAGCCGAGCTGAAAGCCAAGCTCGATAACTCGCTGAAAACCGGCAAGCCTTTGCGCGCCTATCTCGGCGTGGATCCCACGGCCCCCGATCTTCATCTTGGCCACACCGTGGTCCTTCGCAAGCTGAAGCATTTTCAGGATCTGGGCCACACCGCTGTTTTTCTGATCGGCGATTTCTCCGCGATGATTGGCGACCCCACGGGCGTATCCGAAACGCGCCCGCCACTGACGCGGGAGCAAGTCGACGCCAACGCCAAAACCTATCTTGCGCAGGTCTACAAAATCCTCGACAAGGAAAAAACGGAAGTCCGCTACAACAGCGAATGGCTCAGCAAAATGTCCGCCGAAGATGTCGTCCGTTTGTGTTCCCACTATCGGCTGGCTCGCATGCTGGAGCGCGAAGATTTTCATTCTCGGCTGGACAAGGGCCAGCCCATTTCCGTGCATGAGCTTTTGTATCCGCTTTTGACGGCGATGGACGCGGTCAAATTGCAGTCCGATGTTGAGCTAGGCGCCACGGAGCAAAAGTTCAATTTGCTGGTGCACCGCGAAATCCAGCGCGAATACGGCCTGTCTGGGCAGGCTATTTTGACCATGCCGATTCTCATTGGGCTCGACGGCCAGCGCAAAATGTCCAAGAGCCTCGGCAACTATGTCGGCATCACCGAGCCGCCCTCCGAAATGTTCGGCAAGATGATGTCCATTCCCGACGAGCTAATGTGGTCCTATTACGAACTGCTCACCGATCGCGCGCCAAAGGAAATTGCGGCGCTGAAGCAGGAAGTAGCCGCTGGCAAATTGCATCCCATGGATGCGAAAATGCGGCTCGCAGAAGAAGTGATCTCAGGCTTCCACGGTCAAGCCGCCGCGCGCAGAGCCGCCGAAAATTTCCAGCGCGTCTTTCGCGACCGCCAGGCGCCGACTGAGATGAAAGAGATCCAGTTGACCCGAGGCGAAGGATTTCTAAAACATCCCGACGGCATTATTAGCACGCTCACCCCCAAATGGAGCCAGTTGCTGGCGTACTTAAGGCAAATGGAATCTGTGGCTGAAGCTGCACGTCTTATCGAGCAAGGTGGATTCGAGATCGACGGCCAAATCGTCAAGGACCCGGCCGCTAAGCTTGATGCAACCGGCCCTGCCTCTCACGACGTGCGGCTGGGGAAGAAGAAATTTCTTCGCATCAGTGTCGAATGATCTGAGCGACTTTAGGGGTACGAAATATCGTGCCCCTGCTGCAACGCGCCGGTTGGAATTTCACGGGACACGGATCACGCCGTGCTACGCCAGCACTTCGGCGACGAGTTGCGCCACATGCTCCGCCACCCCAGGAGCGGCCGTCAATCCCGGCGACTCCATTCCCACCAGATGAATCACCTGCGGCACGTTCGAGTCCCGGGTAATCACAAAATCCGCGATCCCCTTTCCGCCCGGAGGAACCAGCTTCGGCCGCAGCCCCGAATATCCCAGCTGCAAGTCTTTCTCCTCGATTTCCGGTAACAGCGTTTTCGCGCTGTGCGCAAAATCCGCAATCGGCAATCGGTTCTTCTCGTAATTGTCTTTCCCTTCGACGTACGTCGCCGTCGGCCCCAGCAGAAACGTTCCCCACAGCGTCTTCGTGAAGTGTACGCCGAGACTCAATCCGTCGCTGTGCGGCAGTGGATACACAAGATTGTTGATCAGCGACGACCGCGGCCCGCGCACTTCGCAATACTCTCCGCGCACCGGATAAATCTTCCACGAACGATTCCCCAGCATCGCCGCCACTTCATCGGCGTAAAGTCCCGCAGCATTGATCACGCAGCGCGCGTCGATCGTTTCGTCCTGCGCGTCTTCTTCGTCGCCGATGCGCAGCCCCACACAAATCGTCTGTGCGGAAGGCTCCAGCGAAATCACCCGCGCGCGCGGCACAATACTCGCTCCCTGATTCGTCGCCACACGCGCATAGGCGTGAACCAGTTCTTCGGCGGAGACAATTCCCGTCGAAGGCACATCCAGTGCCGCCACCCCCTTGATGTGCGGCTCGCGTTTGCGAATCTCATCCGCGTCAATCAGCCGTAATCCCTCGACGCCGTTGTCTTCCCCGCGTTTTTTCAGCGCGGCAAGCTCCTCCACTTCATGCGCATCCGCGGCCACCACCAGCTTTCCGCAATGGCGAAACGGCACGTTGCGCTTTTTGCAGAATTCGTACGTCAGGCGGTTGCCCTCCACGCAAAACCGCGCCTTCAGGGAATTTTTCGGGTAATAAATGCCGGAGTGGTTCACGCCGCTGTTGCGCGTGCTCGTCGCCATCCCGAGCTTTGGAAATTGCTCGACAAGAAAAACGTCTTGCCAGCGTTCGGAGACGGCGCGCGCGATCGCGCAACCAATCACGCCGCCGCCGATAATCAAGATGTTGGCCTGGTCCATGAATTCAGATTAATCGCCGCCCACTTCGTCAAAATAAGGCTTGCAGGGAACCAGCCGCGCCTCGCTGCCGTCGTGGACCGCGTAAGAAGCCTGTTTGTTCGGCTCATAGCCATTGCGCCACAGGGAAGCTGCGCCGTGCACGCCGTCTTTATTGATCGCATAAAAATAAATGTGAAATGTTCCGAGCTTTTTCTTGTCGTTCTTGTAGTTGCGCGCAATCCGCGCCATCGCTTCGAGGCAAGCGTCTGTGGGCGATTTCCCCTGCCGCATCATTTCAATAATCGTATGCCCGCCGGAAATCTTGATGTTTTCCTCGCCCTTGCCCGTTGATCCCGCCGCGCCCACTTCATTGTCTACGCAGCAGCCCGCCCCGATAATCGGCGAATCTCCGACGCGGCCCGGTATTTTCCATGACAAGCCTGAAGTCGTGGTGGTTGCGGAAATGTCGCCGTTCGCATCCACTGCCATGCACGGAATCGTCCCTGTCGGCGGATGCGCAATCACCCGCTCAGCGTAGGCAATCTGCTTTTCATCGCCGTCGAAAATTGCCGCGACATGTTCTTTCCATTCCGGCGAATCAATTCCCGGCCGCCAGTTGAAAGAAGACTTCGCCTTCCAAGCCAGCCAGATCTTCCGCGAATGCTCCGTCAGAAGATTCATTTCTTCGAATCCTTCGGCCACCGCAAATCGCCGCGCCCCGTCTCCTACGATCATCACGTGGTTGGTCTTCTCCATGACCGTTTTCGCCAGTCGCGACACATTCTTGATTCGCCGCACGCTGGCAACCGACCCCGCCCGGTGCGTCGGCCCGTGCATCACGCTGGCGTCCAGCTCCACTTCGCCTTCTTCATTCGGCAATCCGCCGTAGCCCACGGAATCGTCGTTCGGATCGTCTTCGACGACCGTTACGGCCGCCACCACGGCGTCCAGCGTGTCCCCGCCCTTCTTCAGAATGTCCATGCCTTTATCAAGCGCATGCAGTCCATTGGCGCTGGAAATAATCAGCGGCCGCTTTCCCTGTGCTGCTGGCGCGAGATTCGAAAGAGCCGCCAGGCTGCCGTTCGAACGCGCTCCTCCAAACAATTTGCCAGCGCTGGCAACAGCACTCCCCGCCAGCGAAGTCAGAAAAAATTTACGCCGTGACCAAAGTTCCATGGGAAATCCCTCCTCAGTGCGCGCACTGCAATATACAACAGTTGCTCTCCCACAGTTCAGCGGCGGGTTTGTCCGATGGTGAGTGCGCGCCCTCGGCGATTCGAACGCCGGGCATCTTCTCTAACTGGAAGCGGCGGGCTTCGCGGGAAATTCGCCTTCCCAGCGCGCAATCACCACGCACGCAACGCAATTCCCAAGAACAGTGACCGCGGTTCTGCCCATGTCCATGAGCTGATCGATCGCGAAGAGTAGAAATAACGGCTCCATCGGCAAGTGAAACGAAGTCGCGGCGCCGAAAACAATCAGCAGTGAAGCGCGCGCCACTCCCGCCGTTCCTTTGCTGCTGATCAAAAGAGTCAGAATCATCAAAGCTTGCTGGCCGATGCTCAGGTGCAGTCCCGCGGCCTGCACCACAAAAAATAACGCCAGCGATTGATACAAACTCGCGCCGTCCATGTTGAAGCTGTAACCAGTGGGGAGAACGAACGCGACGATTTCGCGCGGCACACCAAAAGATTCTAGTTGCTCGATCGCGCTGGGCAGAGTTGCCTCGGAGCTTGCCGTCGCGAATCCGATAGTTACCGGTTCGGCGGCAGCGTTGATAAATCGCCTGAGGGGAATGCGCGCCCACAACACAATTGGAAGCAAAACGCAAACGATGAAAAAAGCAAGAGCCACGTACATCGTCGCGAGCAGCTTCGCCAACGGAAGAAGGACTCCCAGGCCCAAGTGGCCGACGGTGTAAGCGACAGCGCCGAAGACGCCGAGGGGAGCGGCGTACATCACCAGGTTCGTGAACTTGAACATGGTTTCCGAAAGGCTTTCCGCGAATGCGAGTATCGGGCGCCGCTTCGAATCGGGAACAAGAGCGAGCGCCATCGCGAAGAGCACGCTGAAAACCACGATTTGCAGGACCTGCCCTTCAGCGACGGACTTCGCAATGTTCTCCGGAAAAATATCCGTGATGAGTTGTGTCGCGGTGTGCGGCGAAACACTCAGTGATTGCGCCGCGGCAGACGGAGGCAAGTGGACGCCTTCGCCGGCGCGGCTGATATGAATCGCCGCGTACCCAATCAGCATGGCGACGGTGGAAACCAATTCGAAATAAATGAGCGATTTGATGCCGAGCCGCCCGACTTTTTTCAAATCAGAGTGCCCGGCGATGCCGACAACGAGGACGCCGAAAAGGAGTGGCGCGATAATCACTTTGATAAGACGGAGAAAAATCGTGCCGAGCAATTGCAGATTTACAGCGACGGCGGGAGCGTCGTAGCCAAGTTCCGCGCCGGCGAGGAGTCCGACAAAAATCCAAGTCGTCAGCGAGCGCCGCGAAGTGGCATACGCCGCGATAAAAAAAATCGCCAGCCAACGCAGGAACGTTGGGAGCAACGCAGGGAGCGGCAAAATGTGAGCGCCGGCGAGGAGCGATGCCGCGATGGCAATCGTTGCGGCGGCGACGGCCGCGGCAAGAAATTTGTTTTTCATCGGCGCTCGATGAGAGTTTCCATCGGTGCCGAAAGGTATGCTGGTTAGCGTTGCATGTCAATGGCGAGCACTGGCAAATTTATCTCCCAATCTTCGCGCAAAGAGATGGCGGCTCTTCCATTCGCGGTGGACGCTACTCCACGCGCAAGGCAATGAGCGGATCGATGCGTGTGGCGCGGCGCGCGGGAAGGTAGCAAGCGAGCAGCGCGACGGCCATCAGGAGCAGTGTGATGCCCACATAGGTGAGCGGATCGGTGGCGCTTACGCCGTAGAGCAGGTTCCCGGCCATGCGGGCGACGGGCAAAGCCACGACGATGCCCACGGCCGCGCCAATTGTGGCCAGGAGCATGCCTTGCTTGAGGACTAGCCCCAGCACCTGGCGCGGTTGCGCTCCGAGAGCCATGCGCAGGCCGATTTCACTGGTGCGTTGCGCCACGGAATAGGCCAGCACGCCATAAATTCCAATCGAAGCAAGGATAAGCGCGAGCGCGCCGAACAAGCCGAGCAATGCGGCGCCCATGCGCGCGGCCCAGAGTCCCTGTCCCAAGATTTGCTGCACGGTCTGCGCGTTGGTGAACGCCAGGTTTTTGTCAATCTGCTGGACCTGAGTGCGCACGGCGCCGATCAGCGGTTCGGGGTTGCTGTTGGTGCGCACGACGAGAGTAGCGAAAGGCGAGTATTGCTGGCGCATGGGGAGGTACGCGGTGGGCTGGGGATCTTCGCCGATTTGTCCCACGACGGTCGTTCCGACGACGCCGATCACCTGGAGCAACTCTGGTTCCTTAACGATTGCGAAGCGCTTTCCTAGCGGTTCCTGGCCCGGCCAGATGGCCTTGGCCATGGCTTCGTTAATGATGGCTACGCGGGTGGTCTTTTCGCGATCGAAATCCGTAAAGTCGCGGCCGCTGATGAGCGGGATACGCATGGTTTCGAAATGGCCGGGGGTCACGTCGTCAAAATTAACAAGCGTGCCGCGATTATTGGGATCGGTTTGTTCGCCTTCGCGAAAGATAGTGCCCGCAAAGCCGCCGCCGAACACACCGTTCGAGGACACGGAGGCGGTCACCACGCCGGGGACAGTTTTGGCGCGCTCGATGGCGTCGCGGAAAAACTGCTGCCCGTGATCCGCGTCATAACGCAGAGCGCCGAGGTCGAAATTCATTTGCAAGAGGTTCTGCGACTCGAATCCGGGATTGAATTGCTGCGCGTTTTGCATGCTGCGAAGAAACAGGCCGGAGCCGACCAGCGCCACAAGGGCCAATGCAATTTCCGAAATCACCAGCAAGCCGCGCAAGCGATTGTGGGTCCAGCCGAGAGCGCCGCCGCGGCCGCCGGTTTTCAATACTTCATTGATGTCCGTGCCGGACGCCTTGATGGCGGGAATAATCCCGAAAATCAGACCGGTGAACAGCGAAATCAGCATGGTGAATCCGAGGACGCGAGCGTCGAAGGAAAGGTCAATCGAGCCATCGACAAGGAACGGAGGGCGGAAAGACCACAGCACATTGCGTCCCCAGTACGCGACGACAAGTCCCGCTAAGCCACCGAGCAGCGAGAGCACGGTGCTTTCCGTCAGGAGTTGGCGGACGAGACGAGCGCGTCCTGCGCCCATGGCGGCACGAATGCTCAATTCTTTTTCGCGTTTGGCGGCTTGCGCGAGCAGCAGGTTGGCGAGGTTGACGCTGGCGATCAAGAGGACCAAGCCGACCACGCTCATGAGCACGCCGCCGGCAAGAGAAAACTGCTGCCGCTGATTAATGCCCAGCGCCGATTGGTTGAGCGGAAAGAGTTCAGCGGTGCGCCCTTTATTGTCGCGCGGATATTCCTTTTCGAGGCCGGCGGCGACGGTTTTCATGGCGGCGCGGGCTTGCGCGACGTCAACCTGCGGTTTCAAGCGGCCAACGATGGAGAGCCAGCGGAAGCGGCGGTTAGATTCAAGATCCTTGAGCTGACCGGTAAGCACATAGTCGCGCATAGTGATAGGGATCCAGAGCAAGTCGGGACGGCCGAGGGACACGATACCTTTAAAGCCCGGCGGCGCCACGCCAACGACGGTGTACGGTGTGCCATTCAGGGTGATGGTCTGGCCGATGAACTTGTCATCGGAACCGAACTTGCGCGCCCACAGGCTGTAGCTCAGAACCACTTCCGCGTTGCCGCCGATTTTCTTGTCCCCGTCGGGAATAAAGGTGCGTCCGCGATAGGGCTTCACGCCGAGCACATCGAAGAAGTTGCCGCTCACGAGCGAGGCGTTCAGTTGCTGCGGCTCGGCTTGACCGCCCCAATTCAGAGGGATGGGAAAGGTGACGGTCGCCAAGCCGGAGAAAACGTTGTTCTGGTCGCGGTAGTCCTCGTAATTGGGGAGCGAAGTGCCGGTGAGCTGGAAGTTGGCATTGGCATTGAACGTTATCGTGTCGCGCGTGAAAAGCTCCGCCAGACGCGAAGGTTCCTCGACAGGCAAAGGGTGGAGGAAGACCGCGTTGATAATCGTGAAGATGGCGGTGTTGGCCCCGATGCCGAGCGCCAGCGACAGCACGGCCACGAAGGTGAAGCCGGGGCTCTTCTTGAGCATGCGCAAGCCGCCCCGCAGGTCCTGTTGGAAGTTTCCAGCCATAACGTCACCCCCGCCTAACGGTTAGGACGGTCGACGGAGACATTTGTTTCCATTCCTGTTTTCACGATTCGAGCTTCTTGCCGGGATGCCCAGGTCGCCCCTAGTTGTTGTGCTCATGAGTTCTTTTGCTCTTTATTCCCGTGAAGAGGGGATACCCCCCATTCCACGCATGAATGTGAAAACAAAACGGTTGCAAAATGGGTTCCACGTAAGTGCATGAAAAGAAAGGGACAATTTTTGTTAGATGAGGGAGAGGGGAGACCCAGAATGGAACTGAGAGCGACGGAGTAACCGGGAATTCGGCGAGCGTGGCGTCGATCAATCACGACAGATGCTACCATGAATTACATAATTTGTCAAATATAATAATAGTACTAGTATCTGGCGAAATGACATCTTTGTTCGAATGATTTTGCAAATAGAAGAAAACAAAGGGGTAGGGCTCACTGTGTATCTGCGCAATGGTTTAAGAACTCCGGACAGCGGAGGGCAGGTGGCGGGAGACGAGCAAGGAACCTCAGCCGACCAGAGGCCCGCTCTACCAAAGGCAAAGCGTGTGTGGGAGGCGGGCGCAGCAGTGCTGCGCCCCTACAAATGGTGCGGGAGGGAGAATAGCGAGACTACTCGAATTATGGGATAGGCTCCAGATAGAAACAGTGTCAGGCGAGTGTTCCGGTTCTTCGCCGATGCGAAGGTTTCTTTTTTGGTTTCTTGCGAGGGCGGCCCTGCATCTGCTGAAGCAAGCCGGCTTGATCAAAGTAAATTCGTTCGGCGACGAGCTTCTCGGTCTTGTCATCGAAGAAATAGTACGTGGTTATGTCTATGCGGATGGGGTTCGCGCGCGGCTGGATCCCCATGTATTCGCCAAGGTGGGTGCCGGTCAGCACACCTTCGCACACGGTGCAGCCGGGGAGGTCGTTTTGAGATTTGATTTCGATGTGCAGGTCAGGGAGGGCCTTGCCGATCGTATCGTAGAAAGCCCGCACACCGCCGACGCCTTTGAAAACGGTAGCGACCAAGAGCATGTCGCGAAAGGCGGTCCCGGTCTGGGTGAACCCGGCGCTGGCCGCAGTCCAGTCATGCGCGTTTTCCGCGGCGATGTGGGCGGTAACGATGCCGTGCTGACGTTGCGCTTGCTCTTCGAGAGTCATGGCTGGGGCCCCCACTCTGCGCTTCTTCTATAGCACCGTTCCCATATCCGTTTCAATACTTTGGCTAGTGGGTCAGTTTGAATTTTGACCCCTGTTTCACGATTCAGAAAAATTCAAACTGACCCACTACCCCGTTTCCCTACTTCGTCGCACGTCGCGGCCTGCCCCTTTGGAAGAGCACTAATTTGAGCTTAAGGACGGCCAACTAGAGTAGTATGGAGATTGTAAGGGGCGTTACCACTAGCAGTTGCTTCAGACTCGGAATAATAATCGGGCCATTCTTCAGGAAGCCACTCTACCGCTAGGGACATTTCCTTTACTGGGCGCATCCTACCAATAGGTGGTGAAAGGCGCATTCAAGCGGGCCAAAGGCCTGTTCGGCGTTGTTGAGCCGAACAGGTACATATGCATGACTACAGCACAGACGCTAGTGAACGAAGGGGCGTTCCTCTTCTGCTCGCGCTGCTGGCGATTGCCTTGGCATGGGCCTCTTCGAAATTTCTAGCGGCAATCCATCTTTCGATCCCCTGGTGGGTGGACGCTCCCTCGAGCATGGGTTTTTACGGCGCGCTGTACACCCTTTTCGACAGGTACCTCTGGCGGAACAGCTTTGTGCATAAATTGGGACTGGTGCGAGTGCCGGACCTCGAGGGGCGCTGGCGAGGTTACCTGATCACCTCCTATGACGGGCACGCGAAGCGCTACCCATTGATGATCAATATTTTCCAGAGCTGGACGGAAATTATCGTATACCTGACCACGCCCATGTCCATGTCACGAAGCAGCACGGCAGTGATTCAAATGGACGACCCGGAAGGCGCGGCGTTGATCTACCAGTATCAGAACCAGCCGCTTGCCGACGCGATGAAGACGATGCACATGCATTACGGAACGGCGATGTTGAGATTGTCGAGCGACGGGTGCCTGACAGGAGATTACTATGCAGGGCGGGACAGGCGAACGTTCGGCCGGATTTGCTGCAAGAGGGCGTAGGCGAGTGCTAGTGGAAGCCGTAGGAAAAGTTGGACCAATGGATGGGGCGCTCGCGGAATTCCACGCCAACGAAATAGCGGCCGTTCTTGCCATGCCTGCAATAGACGACTTTCCCGCGAGCCTTGATTGCATTGGTGATTGAAGTAACTTCCACCTCTTCGCCGGGCTGCCAGGGGCGCTTGGAGGCCACGCACGCTCCGTGCGGACTGACATTGTCCGCATAAGTCTTTTCCTCCCCGTTGGTTTGCTCCTGTTTGGGGTCCGCGAGTTGGACCACAACTGCAATGGGGAGACGCTTCTCGTGTCTACCTTCGAGACTACGATCGAAAAACATGGCTTCTGGACTGCGGTCGTTCACCGGTCCTCATGGGCGGGAGGGATGGATGAGGCTGGCACCAGCAGATTCCTCTCTCTGAGTGCCTGGGTGAACCGACGAAGAGCCGGGGCATGGGGTGAAGGCGGTCGGAGGGGACGAGAAGGAGCTGCTGTAAAGAGTCTTCAGGCACCACAGCACGATAACTAATTACCATTGAGGCTGTGCGACGGCAATCGGGTATTGCATGTAAATAGGAGTACGCAGAAATGCTGCGGTTTTTGGCGCTCAAGATTACTGAAAAGGCACGAATTAGCTCATTTGGAAACGCTAGGCTGTCGAAAGCAGGCAGAAAATGCGGTTTGGGAGGCCCGGTACTGCGCCACGAAGACGACGCAAGAGGACTGGGCTGGAAGGTCAGTCGTCGTCACGCCGCCAGGGCTGTTTTTGCTGAGAGTTGGCTGGGGCTGGCGTTGTGGCCTGAGCCGGATCTGCGGGCGGAGCGGCGGCCAGGCTCTTGGCGCTGGTAGGAGGATCGTCCATGGCCGTGGCGTGCTCGAGAACACGGCGGGCGTATTCGGCGACGGTCTTTACCCCGGCGGCGTAGGCGGGATTAGGAGTTTTGACGCCGCCGTTGTAGGCGCCGATGGCTTTATCGACGTCACCGCCAAAATGATCGAGAAGTCCGCGGAGCAACAATCCGGCATAGGTGGTTAGCACGGCGTCATCCACGGAATTGAGGTCCAGTGAGCGGGAAGGCCGGAGGCGGGCAGGCAGCAAGCTGTAGTCGCGCTTGTCCTTCAAGTAGAGCTGATGCGCGGCGCGCAGGGTTTCGCGCGTGATTTGCCAGATGCCGATGGCGTAGTTGCTGACCATGACGCGCTTGCGGCCACGGCGAAGAATGATGTCGTCGCGCTGAGCGCGCTTCTTCCAGACGGCGTGGGTCAGATCGCCGTTAACGTCCATGTAGTCGTTTTCCATGGCGCCGACGCCGAGGAAGTAGTCGAGCGGAAGGGAATAGAACTGGGCGACATCGAGAATGTCTGTAGCGAGCTGGGTAGCCTGTTCGCGCGTGAGCGGGCTGGGGGCCATGTCGCCCCTCGCGAGAACACGATTGTCGGTTTGGGACTTGAAAATCAGAAACTGGGCCAAGGCGGGGAGAAGCCTGAACGAGCTGAGAGATTCCAGCTTCTGCTCCGTGGGGACGCCGTACGCGACATCGAACATGTGGCTCTGCTGCTGGAAATAGTAAAAGTCCTTTTGCGTCCACGAATTCAGATCGTAATGCTTGATCAAGTTGCGGCCTTCGAGCTGGGAAAGGCGCGGGACAGCGGTAAGCAAGTCGTTGTCGGTAACGATGAAGACCTTGTAGATCGGCCCCTTCGCAGTATCGAAGGCGGTTAGAAGGATGCGCGAGGTGTCACCGCCGTCGCGGGCATCGCGGCCGCGCAGATATTCAAAATGCAAGAAGGCTTCGAGCTGGTCGTGGAACGTGGCGACCTCGGCAGAGGCTATCCCGGGAGCAAACGGCAAGATCAGCCGATCCCCTTGGAATTTGGGGGTGGGAAGAGCGGGATATCGCGGAGCGTCCAGGTCCAGAGGCCAGAGGCGATAGTCGGTGTAGGCGCAGGCTGTGAACGTCAACAGCGCAGCCGTGAGGCAGAGGAAGTTTCTGACGATCTTCCTAAAGAGATTTCTGCCTGACATGGCTCGAGCCTCCTTTCCTCTCAAATTGCGGGCGCCTGCCCTTGCTGGTGGAATGCGCCATCTGCCCTCTATCCATAGGATGCAACTAGGGTGCCAGGAAGAGCAGCCCTCCTAAATATCATAAAATGACCAACTTACAAAAAAGATGCTAATGGATTGAGCTTGGAGACTGTTGATGCGCGTGTACAGACTACCACGGCGTGAGGCTGCGAGGAACAGCTTAACTCCATTCCCTTAGGATGGGCCTAGCCGTCGATGGGCGACTAAGGGGTGACGCGAAGCATGAGAACGGCGTGGGAAGGGACCTTGGCGGCGAACGTACCGGCGGATTTGCCGAGGTCCTTTTTGGCCCACAGGTCGCGGACGGCGGCGGAAAGATGCCCGGGATAGCCGAGGTCTTCCCAAGAGACGGAGATATCGGCCTCGAAGGCGCCGCGATTGAACAGCACGACGGCGCGGCCACCGTCCTTCAGTTGCTTGGCCCAGACTTCGGAGTCGCCGTTCTTGCGAACGCGGCGGCCCTGCATGCCGAGGGGATCCTGATCAATGGCGATGACTTCCTTGTTGGTGAGGATTTCCTTGATTTCGGGAGACATGTTCTTCAAATCGTTTCCGGCCATCAACGGCGCGGCGAGGATACACCATAGGCTGAAGTGCGAGCGATATTCGGTGGTGGTCATGCCGCCGTTGCCGACTTCCAGCATGTCGGGATCGTTCCAGTGGCCCGGGCCAGCGTATGTTTCCAGGCCGACTTGTAAATCCGCGATCTGCACAAAGCTGAGGTGGCCTTTCTTGCAGTCCCAGCAGTCGGAGATGTCGCCGGTCGTGCGCCAGAGATTGCCAACGTCCGTGGCCCAGAGCCAGGGCTTGTTGGAGCCCCACTCGCAGAGGCTGAAGACGATGGGGCGGCCGGCGGACTTCAAGGCGTCACGCATGGTGGAGTAGGCGGCCTGAGCGTTTTCCGTGCCGGTGTTGCACCAATCGTATTTGAGATAGTCGACGCCCCAGGCGGCGTATTGGAGGGCGTCCTTATATTCATGGCCACGGCTGCCGGGACGCTTGGCGCAAGTCATGGTGCCGGCATCGGAATAGATGCCAAATTTCAGGCCTTTGGAATGGACGTAATCGGCGAGGGCCTTGATGCCGGAGGGGAACGTCGTGGCGTCGGCGACGATGTTGCCGGCGGCGTCGCGGCTGACTTGCCAGCAATCGTCAATGACGATGTATTCGTAACCGGCGTCCTTCATTCCGCTGCTGACAAGGGCGTCAGCGGCGGACTTGACGAGATCCTCGGTGACGTTGCAGCCGAAACGGTTCCAACTGTTCCAGCCCATGGGCGGAGTGAGAGCGAGACCGTTATCCAGGGCGCGCGAGGATGGAACGCTAAAGAGAGATCCGAAGAAGAGCGACAACGCGAGACGACTTATTTTTTTCGAAAAACTATTCATCCGACCCTCTCGGCGTATTTTCATTCTTGTTTCAAGGCGCAACGACAGAAGCGCCAGCGCTTGCCAGGAGCGAAAAGCGCGCCTGACGAGCGGGAGAACCATATCGGACGAAGAGAGAAGTTGCTACGCGGTGGCGGTTGCCGCTTTTGCGACGACTTCCGCCGCATAGACAATGACGGCCTTCTTGCCGCCCTTTGCGGCGGTGGCATGGATGGAATTCAAGTTGACGCCTTTCGCGGCGAGCTTGTCCAAAATTTCGGCCAGAGCACCGGGCTTGTTAGGCAAATCGTAGGTTTCCGCCGGTGTTTCCTGATACGAGATCCTGGCGTTATCGAGGGCCTTCTTCGCGCGCCGCGCATCTTCAGCGATGAGTTGAACGATGCCAGCCGTGCCCTGGGCGGTTCCCAAGAGAGAGAGAATATTCACCTTGGAGTCACCGAGAGTTTTCGCAATACGGGCGACTGCGCCGGGCTGATTATCAACAGCGATTGTGAATTGCTTGGTCTTGGCCATGTAAGCACCTCCTGGCGTGCTGGCGGGAGATTATACGCCTGGATGGGCCAAGTCGCAGAGGAGAGTTGCATGATACAAGGGCGGAAGAGAGATCCTTTCCGATAGGGTCGGAACCTTCGGTCGACGCGCTGCGCTCGCTCCCCGGCAAGGCCGGGCAGGCAGGATAACCACCCTTGTCGGGTGGTCAAATTTGCTGGGCTTTCCAGCGGCCTCGCTTGAAAAGGACGACCCCGGCGGCGGCGATGGCGGCCTCCGCGACAACGATAGACCAGAAAACGCCACTGGAACGCATGTGGACGGTGATGGCGAGAAAATAGGCGAGGGGTATCTCCAAGAGCCAGAAACCGAAGAAATGCACGATGGTCGGTGTGACGGTGTCGCCAGCACCGTTGAAGGCTTGGAGCATGACCATGCCGTAGGCATAGGCGATGTTGCCGTAACTCAGAATGCGCAAGCAGGTGACGGCCAGCGGGACGACGAGCGGATCGTTGGTAAAGAGACGAATGACCGGTTCGGCGAAGACGACGAAGAAAATGCCGATGACGCCGAGAAAGAACATGTTGTAAAGGCCGGTGCGCCACACGGAAGTTTCCGCGCGCTCGGGCTGCTTGGCGCCAAGGTTTTGTCCGACCAGCGTGGCGGCGGCGTTGCTGAGGCCCCAACTCGGCATCAGGACGAAGATGAGTATGCGAATGGCGATGGTATAGCCGGCGAGCGCTGCCGAGCCGAAGACGCTGACGATGCGGACGAGGCCGATCCAACTGGTGTGCGCGATGGCAAATTGCAGGATGCCGGTCAGAGAGACGCGCAGGAGGCGGAGCAAGACGCTGAGGTTGATATGAAGCTGGCTGCGGAGAATGTGGATGCGCTCCGTGCCGCGGAGGAGACGATAGAACTGGTAGAGCACGCCGATGCTGCGGCCGGTGAAGGTGGCGAGGGCCGCGCCGGTGACGCCCAGCTTTGGGAATGGTCCCCAGCCGAAGATGAGGCAGGGATCGAGAACGAGATTGATGATGTTGGAAACCCAGAGCAAACGCATGGCGATGGCGGCGTCACCTGCACCGCGGAAGATGGCGTTGTTGAGAAAGAGGAGCATGATGGCGGCGCTCCCGCCGAGGGCGATGCGGGCGTAGCCGGAGCCGACAGAAACAACTTGCGGCGACGCACCCATCAGCCGAAGCAAGTCCGGGGCGTAGAAGAGACACGGAATGCCGATAAGAGCGGCAATCGCAACTCCCATGACGATGGCTTGGACTCCGGCAACGGCTGCACCGGCGGGGTCCTTTTCACCGATGCGGCGAGCGACCATGGCGGTGGTGGAAAGGCTTAGGCCGAAGCCGATGGCCATGACCAGGCTGAGAAGCGATTCGGTGAGGCCGACGGTGGCGATGGCGTCCGCGCCCAGGCGGCCTACCCAGAAAACGTCGACGACGGCGAAAAGGGATTCCAGCACCATTTCGAGGACCATGGGAATGGCTAGCAGGAGAATGGCGCGATTGAGATTGCCCGCGGTGAAGTCCTGGTGCGAGCCACGAAGGGCTTCGCGGACGGAACTCCAGAACGTGGGTGGTGGAGCGGCGACTGCGGTTTGTTCCAATGACATATAGACCTTTACGTTCTTCGTGGGCGCTTCCCAGAATGCATTCGCGCTCATGCGGTGCGACAGTTCAATAGTAGAAAACGGGAGAGAAGGTCAGATCCGCCGGGGCGGATTAATTGAGCACAGCCACTTGCGGGACGAACATCGGCATTGTCCTTGGCGCCGTCTATGCGTGACGACTGCGCCCGATGTCCGGGTTTTCACGGACACGATTGGAATGCGGTGATTGTACCTTGGGCGGATGGTTGTTGCTAGAGGAATCGGAGACGGCGGAATTGCGCGAAAGGGCGAACGTTAGATCGTTAGTGCTCTGCCGAACCACCCAATGCATTTCCATCTGAGGAGGGGAGCCGGGACAGCCTTCTTGACAAGAAGTAACTTTTCAACGTAAAGTACTTTATATTTGCACTCTAAGGCACTGGGCGCGAGGGCTCTAATGAACCACTCAGCCATGAAGCAGCCGGGGCTGGCTCGCGGGATATTCAAAGGCTTCGTCGTATTGGCGATGCTGGGTGTTCTCGGGATCGCGGCGTTGTTGGGATCGCTGTGGCTGGAGCGGAGAACCGAGATCGCACTGCCGACGCCCACGGGACCATTCGCGGTTGGACGCGCGATCTATGATTGGACCGACGACACGAAACTGGACACGCTGGCGCCGGTTCCAGGAACCAAGCGGGAACTCCTTGTCTGGATCTGGTATCCGTCGGCGGCTGGGCCATCCGCTACGATGAACGACTACTTGCCTGCTCAAATGCGGACGGCGGCTGGACCCCCCGGCGGCCCGCTGGGATTTCTGACGCGAGATCTGTCAAAGGTTCACGGGCACAGTATTCGAGAGGCCGATTTGTCGCCGGAGCAGAGATCGTACCCTGTGGTGATCATGCGAGGCGGGGCATCCGCCGCAGTGTGGAGTTACTCGACGCTGGCCGAGGATCTGGCCAGTCACGGTTACGTCGTCGTCGGCTTAGATGCGCCCTACCGCACTTCCAGCGTTGTTTTTCCTGACGGACGGGTGATGAGACGGATTCCGGAAAACAACCCGGAACTCTGCCTAGAGAAAACCGGCCAGGAGCGGGACCGTTGCGCGAACAGGCTGCTGACTGCGTGGACTTCGGACATGGCGTTCGTGCTTGATAAGTTGGAGCAGCTGAACGCATCGCCTGCATCCGGCAAGTTTGCAGGACGACTCGACCTGACACGCGTCGGAGTATTTGGGCACTCCTTTGGCGGGGCGCAGGCCGCGCAATTCTGCTCGCAGGACTCCCGGTGCAAGGCGGGCATCGATGTAGACGGCGCTCCACACGGCAGCGTCATTCAAACAGGGATCAACCGGCCATTCCTGTTTCTTCTAAGCGATCACAGTCACGAGTCCGACTCCGAGGGCGGCCAGATCATGGCCAACATCCGGTCGATTTACGATCGTCTCCCTGCGGATGGAAGGGCGTTTCTGGAGATTCGCGGCGCGAACCATTTTCTCTTCAGCGACGATGGAGCCTTATTGAAGAGTCATATCGTGATGCGAACGCTCCACATGTTAGGAATTGTCGGCATCGACGGACGCCGCCAGCTTGCCGTGACGGCGTACTGCTTGCGGAGCTTTTTCGACACATATCTCAAGGGGACAAGCGCATCGAGGCGCAACATTTCTTCACCGCTCTACCCTGAGATCGAGGTTGCGAAGTAAAGAGTAAAGTACCTTCAATTGGCGATTGTGCATGGATGAGGGGTCGCCCGGCGTCAATTCTGAATTGCCGATAATCTGTCCAGAATTGTGATATTCGCTTCGTGTGCATGATTTCGCTTATACTCCGCCCATGCAGCGAAGCATCCTGATTGTTTCCCGCGTATTAGTCCTTGTTCTGGCCGTTGCCGCTAGCGCTTTCGGCCAGGGCAATCCCGACTGGACCGAACCGTTCCCGCCGTTTCGCATCGCAGGCAACCTGTACTACGTAGGGAGCAAGGGGCTTGCGAATTATCTGGTGACGACACCGCACGGGAACATCCTCATCAACAGCGATCTGGAAGCCAATGTGCCGATGATTGAGGCGAGTGTCGAGAAACTCGGATTCAAGTTCAAGGACACAAGGATTCTGCTAATCAGTCACGCGCACTGGGATCACGACGCCGGGAGCGCGATGATCAAGGAAATGACCGGCGCGACGTACATGGTGATGGATGCAGACGTGCCCGTGGTCGAGTCTGGCGGGAAGACTGATTTTGAATACGGCAACAGTCCTGCTTTCCTTTATCGGCCCACCAAGGTGGACCACGTGCTGCATGGTGGCGAGGAGGTCAGATTTGGCGGCACAGTGCTCGTCGCGCATCTCACTCCAGGGCACACCAAAGGCTGCACCACTTGGACGATGGAAGTGACAGAGCGTGGCAAGACATACAAGGCAGTGATCCTCGGCAGCCCCAATGTGAACCCCGGCTACAAACTCGTTAGCAACGCAGCTTATCCGCAGATCGCTGAAGACTACGAGCGCATGTGGCGCGTTCTGAAGTCATTGCCGTGTGATATTTTCCTCGGTGCCCATGGCAACTACTTCGGACTCGAAGAAAAGTACGGTCTTATGAAAGAGGGGAGTGCGAACCCGTTCGTCGATCCTAGTGGCTACAAAAAGTACATTGCCGAAAAGGAACAAGATTTCCGTACGGAACTGGCAAGGCAAAAACTCACCGCCAAATGAAAGTCTGAGCAAACGAGAAAGTCGGGCCTACCTCCGAGGGGGACGTAACAGGCTACTCGGAAACTGACCGATATTACGCGGCGGCGATGCGGCGGATGAGGTCTTCCTGCTCGGACTGGGATTCGGCGCCGATGGTGAAAGCGTCCAGGAGATTGAGCCCGAGAGCGAAATTAAGAGCTTCGTCCTGGCGGGTGCACAGCTGTCCCTGACCGAGGATTTTCATGCCAATGATGCCCTTGCCGGCGGCGCGCATTTCGCGCATGACGCTGACGACAGTATTGGGATCGGAATCCATGAAGGCGCCGACCGGGTTGATGCGAACGAGATGGACTTCGACCCACGGAGATTTTGTGGCAGCGCGAAGCGCTTCGATGCTATGGCAAGAACAGCCATGGGCGCGAATGATGCCCTTTTCCTTGGCTTCGGAAAGGACATCCATAACGCCTTTGTAGCGCTCGGTCCAATCGCCTTCAGTAAGGCAGTGCATGAGGCAAACGTCGATGTGATCGGTGCCGAGTTCGCGGCGGAAACGCTCGAGATCATCGCGCGCAGTGGCAGGATCGCGGGCCCACGTCTTGGTGAGAACAGTGACCTTGTCGCGAGGGACATGCTTGAGCGCTTCGGCGACGTGCGGATGGCTGCCGTAGGAATCGGCAGAGTCAAAGAAGCGCAACCCATGATCGTAGCCATTGAGGAGCAGGTCAGAAAGGCCCTTGATGCCGAGAGCAGTCTGGTGGGAATGATGACCGCTACCGACGGTGCCGGTGCCCATGGCGAGGCGGCTGGTCTGGATGCCCGTCTTACCGAGAGTCACAGTATCCGAAGCGCTGAACTTGCGCGGGAGGGCGGGAAGGGCGGATGTGGCCCGAGCGAAGGCAGTGGGGTGGATCCAAGCCGCTCCAGCGGCGCAGGCCGTGCGATGGATAAAATCGCGGCGTTTCATGCGGCCTCCTGCAGATGCGCTTCCGGGGCTAGTCTACTCCCCAATGGACGCGCGAAAGGGGCGATAGGTTACCAAGCCGGGCGAAACGCTCTAGAGTGAGGGCCGAGGAACCTCATAGTAGAGGAATTGCACGCCCACTCCCAGTTTGCTTCCCTTGGGCCCCAACAATTCTACGTGCGCCACACGGCCCGTGAAGCACCACTCCGCCACATCTTCTCCCACCACTTCCCGTGGCATCCTTAGGTGGACCTGAATCATCCCGCCTTCCGGTAACTTTCGATCCGTGGCGAAATAAACCCCATGGTTGCAGATATTCATGGAGGCGGCCTCGTGTTCAGGGTCGGCAGTCTCTTGCATGGGGCGGAACCTTAGCGGGACTTTCATGATCAGGCGGCGTGCAGTACGGCGCTCCTGTGCCGACATCGGTATCCTTTGGACCTGTGAATGTGCCATTTTGGAATCAGGCAGGGCGCACAGATAGTTTTACGAGTGCCGACGCGCGCGGTCAAGCATTTTCTTATATTCGGAAGACGTTTCGTGAGGATAAGTACCGCTAATTCAACATTAAGCGAGGAGTATTAAGCTAGGAGAAGACCTTTGGGGACATGGACCCGGCGAGTCTCGGGCCGATCGTGATGCGCCCACCAGCCGCGCCAGGAGGCAGGATCTCTGCCGAATGAGGCGCCGGTGATGGTCCGCAGAGCGGCGCAGACCAAGTCCTGGGTTGCAGGTTCAAGGGAATCGTCATCGAGAAGATTCAGGAGCTGGGGAACAGCACCCAAGCGCTGCTCGCCGGTGAGCATGCCGGAGCGAGCGAGGTTGGTGGCGGCCCGCTCGCGAACTTGTTTTGCGGGGTCGTGGGCCAGAATAGAAAGAAGCGGATCGATGGACTCTGCGGTGCCCAGCATAGCCAATCCCTCGACGGCCCAGAAGCGAGTCTGCTGATTCGCATCGCGAGAATAACGCAGGAGAGTGGACAAAACTGTGGCAGGCTCGACCCCGCGATTGCCGAGGGCACCGAGTCTCCATAGAGCGAGATAGCGCGCGTCAGGATCATTATGAATTTGATTGAGGAGCTTTGCCAGGCCCTGAGGTGATTTCATCAGGTTGTTGGCGATCAAATCGATTTCCACGGCGGCAACGCGCACGCGAGGGTCGTTGGAATCCAAAGCCGCAAGCACGAGATGGAAAAGGCGGTCGGTGTCCGCCAGATGGCCGCGCCAGGAAGGGAGATTCTTGTGGATTAAGCCGAGAGACTGGTCGGGGCGCTGAACGGCAAGCTCTAGAAGCCGTTCGGCCTGCTGCTGTGGCGCCAAGTGGCTGATGGCTTCGAGGTCAGCGTTGATGGCACCCGGCGTGGAAGCCGGCACAAGGACGCGCGACGAGGCGGACGCAGGCAACAGAGTAGCGTTGCGGAACCAATTGGCTCCGGAGATTTCAGTACGCGCGACTTGATAACCCGCGACAGTAGAAAGAGCGGCCAACGAAATCATCAAGGAAATGTAACGCGGAAAGCGATTCGGTCCTGCCGAATGGCGATGCGCGGCCCGCTCCATGGGTGGAGCGGGCTGAGGGGCCCCGGGAGTGCCTACGATTGAGTCGTTCATGGGTCGTGCGAGTGCTTCGGCGCACGCTGATGAATGACAAATTAGTTGTGGAGAGAGAGGCCAACAATGGTACGCGCGGCCAGCGGCACTGCTTTTTTGTAAGCAAACCCTGTAGGTTCAATGCGATTGGGGACGTTACTGGTACGCCACGAGCGAAACAATCCCGTACGGAAGAACAGGCGTCTGTGGGACACGACAAACAGCGCGTCCCGCAAAGCCATCTGGGATACAAGAGGCGTATCCCGAAGATTCATCCGGGATGCAAACACCAGACTTTGCCGGAGGTATGGGGTCTGCTAGAATGAGGAGCTTGGTTTTACGACAATTCGAGCGGGAAACCGAAGCCCAACTACAAATTAAGCGGGAATAAAAATGGCACTGAAGTGTGAATTCTGCGGCAAAGCGCCGCGTTTTGGAAATGTGATCAGCCACGCGAATAATACGCGGCGGCGGCGGTGGAATCCTAACTTGAAGCGCGTGCACGCGGTTGTGGCGGGCGTGAGGAAGCAAGTCCGTGTGTGCACGGCATGCATTCGCGCCGGCAAAGTAAAGAAAGCCGCCTGAGCATCCAACCTTGAACCCGACCGATGCGAACCTGCGTTCCGTGGGGCACCTGATGAAGCACTCAAGCGGAGTGAAGCGCGCAGCAGCGTGGCTGCCTTTGGCAGCGATGGCCATTGCGCTTACCACGGGCTGCAACAAGCAAGCGCAGCACGCGCCCGACGTGTGGGCGGTGGTGAATGGGAAAGAAATCAAGCGGGAAGAAGTCGACAAGTATTACCGGACGCGCGTAAATCCCGAGGGTCAGGAGCCTTCGCAGGAAGAATCGCTTTCGCAAAAGCTGAATGTGCTCGATGAACTGATCAACAACGAAATTCTGCTGGAAAAAGCGAAGAAGTTGAACCTGGAAGCCAGCGACGGCGAAGTCGAAGACAAGTTCACCGAATTGAAGAGTCCATACACCGAGGACGAATTTCAGCGGCGGCTGAAAGATCAGGCCATGACTGTGGAGGATCTGAAGCTGGAGCTGCGGCGGCAGCTCTCGATTCAGAAATTGTTGAACCATGAAGTGGTGGCGAAGATTTCCATCACCGACCAGGACATCTCGGGTTTTTACGACGCGAACAAAGCACAGTTCAATGTGGCGGAGCCGCAATATCATATCGCGCAAATCGTGGTGACCCCGCGGAAAGAACCACAGATCCGCAACCGGAAGAACGATGATGCGGCCAATGAAGCCGAAGCGCAGCGAAAAGTGAAGATGCTGATGGACCGGCTGAACAGCGGCGCGGACTTTTCCCAATTGGCGATGGATTATTCCGAAGACATGAACACCGCTGGAACCGGTGGGGATCTGGGTTTCGTTCCGGAATCGGCGCTGAACCAGTCCGACCCGGCACTGAAAAAGGTCGTGGTTGGATTGAAGGCCGGGCAGGTCAGCCAGCCGATTGCGGTTCAGCCGAAAGACGGCCCACGCGTCCTGATCCTAAAGCTCATTGCGCGCGAATCCCCGGGGTTGCGCGGCATCTCCGAACCACAAGTGCAGCAAACCATCCGCGATACGCTGCGCAACCGCAAGGAACAATTGCTGCGCCTCGCGTATCTGGCAATCGCGCGAGATGGCGCACAAGTAAAGAACTTCCTGGCGGAACAAGTCATCGAAGCAGCGGGCAAACTGCCGGATGCGGCGAAAACCACGATGCCGCAGCGATCCATTGGGCACTAAAGCCGCTTATTCCCTCCGAAATACGAGCCTTCCAATTCCGCGCGGCATGAAGAGTAGTGAAGTGCGCTGAAGTTCAAGAAACCACACAAAGAGCTTCGCCGGCGTTGACGGGCTGACCTTCCTTGGCCAGGACGCGCTCGACGATGCCGCTCTTGGGGGAGCGAATTTCGTTTTGCATTTTCATGGCTTCGACGACGAGCAGGCCCTGGCCGGATTCGACATGTTCTCCTTCTTTGACGAGAAGGCGCACCACTTTGCCTGGCATGGGGGCGACGATTTGCTGGCGGCCTTCGGCTTCGACGGCGCCGTGGCGGCGGCCGCTCCAGGCGCGAGGATCGATGACCTCGGCGATGAAGTCCTGCCCGCCAGTCTGAAGTTTCAATTTGGCGTCTAGAGACGGCGTCACGGAGATTTCGAAGGATTGGCCGTCAAGCAAAATAGAGAGCGTATTGGGTGCGATGTCGACAACATCGACTGCGACGCAGCGGCTATCCAATGTTACGCGCCAGCCGGAACCATCGCGTTCTAGTTCAATGACGTGGAGTTTTTTTTCGGACAATGAAGCGAGTTGGACTTCGTATTTCACGGCAGGCGGTCCAGTTGCTCGCGGCGGCCTTCGAGCTTCCAGCGAGAGGGCTGGTCTGCGGAAGAGGCGGACACAGAAGCCTGTTTCTCCGACTGGCTGGCCTGCCAGATTGCCGCGGCAATGACTGCGGCATCGGAAACAGCGCTTCCCCGCTGATTATCGTTCCCAAGAGATGCAGCAGAACGCGGACGGCGGAGTAACTCGTCCAGCCATTTGGTGTGGATTTCGCCGCGAAGAAAATCGGGTTCTTCAAGAATGCGGCGGAAAAGACCGGCATTGGTCTTGATGCCGGTGACGATGTATTCCTCGAGGGCGCGGCGAAGGCGGGCGATGGTTTCTTCGCGGCTATTGCCCCAGGCGATAAGCTTGCTGAGAAGCGGATCGTAATCGTTGGGCACGGTCCAGCCTTCGTAGACGCCATCGTCCAGGCGAATGCCCGGGCCGCTGGGAACCTGGCGCGAAAGAATTTTTCCCGGCGAGGGAAAGAAATTATTGTCGGGATCTTCAGCGTAGAGACGAACTTCCATAGCGTGACCGCGCGGGGTGATGGATTCCCATGCGAAGGGCAGACGGTGACCGGCGGCGATGGCGATTTGGAGTTTTACCAGGTCGAGACCGGTAACCTGCTCCGTGACGGGGTGCTCGACCTGCAAACGCGTGTTCACTTCCAAAAAGTAAAAATTGAGATTGGTGTCTACGAGAAATTCAACCGTACCGGCATTGACATAGCGGCCAGCGCGCGCCAGGCGGATAGCGGCATCGCTCATCTCTCTGCGCAGTTCGGGAGTGACAATGGGGGAAGGCGCTTCCTCGATCACCTTCTGATGGCGGCGCTGCACGGAACATTCACGTTCCCCAAGAGAGACGACGCGGCCGTGGGTGTCGGCGAAGATCTGGATTTCCACGTGATGAGGACGGTCGAGATATTTTTCGAGATAGATGCGATCGTCGCCGAAACTATTCATAGCCTCGGAAGAAGCATCGCGGAATGCGGATTCGAATTCGGCATCGCTGTACACCAGGCGCATACCTTTGCCGCCGCCACCGGCGACGGCCTTCAGAAGAATGGGATAGCCCATTCGGCGCGCGAGGGCTTGCGCTGCAGCCGGATTCTCAATTGGGTCGTTTGTCCCTGGGACAGAGGGAACGTCGGCGCGGCGGGCAAGCTGGCGGCCGGCGGTTTTGGAGCCAAGAGATTCCATAGCCTCGGCTGGCGGCCCAATAAAAATGAGGCCAGCGTCAACGCAGGCGCGGGGCAGTGCGGCGTTTTCCGCAAGGAACCCGTAGCCCGGATGCACGGCATCGCAGCCGACGCGACGCGCCACGTCCATTAGCTTATCGATGCATAGATAGCTTTCGCGCGAAGGCGCAGGGCCGATAGGATAGGCTTCGTCGGCGAGACGGACGTGAAGCGATTTGCGGTCGACATCACTGAAAACGGCTACGGAGCGAATGCCCAGTTCCCGGCAGGCGCGCAGAATGCGCACGGCAATCTCACCACGATTGGCGATTAGGATTTTCTTGAACATAGAAGATTTGAGGAGATGCGAGTTTAGCACGGAGGGAAGCGGATACCAGGAATCTGCAGAGCTCTTGTGCTTCGGCGAAACTAGTTCAACAGCTTCTTCAAATCCTTCCACTTGACGAGAATGACGTGATTTTCTTCGATGGCTTTCTTAAACTCGGGGCCGGTGACAATGTCATAGTCGCGCTGACGCCAGGCCGAGCCGAAGTCCGGATGATCCACAGTTACAGCTCGAAGTTCGGCGTCGTCATGACCGAGGTGGACGATCATTTCTGTGAGACCGGGTTTCAGGTTCTTCACGGCGTTGACATAGAAATCGCGCCACTCGTTGGAGTGAACGGAGGGATTGGCCATGACCACGGAATCCAGAATGACGTCCTTCTCGGACAGGCTGGAAAAAAATCGGCGGACAAATTGGGAAGGCGAACGGCCAGAAAACGCAAATTGTATTCATGAGCAACCTTAATGTAGACGGCGAAGAGTTCCGGCTTGGAAAAAAGCACGCCCATGTGGCTGTCCAGGTGCGTCGGACGAATCCCGAGAGCGACGGCGCGGTCAACCTGGGCGCGAATTTCACGCTCGGCTTCCACGGTTTTCAGGTTGAGTGCGGCGGCAGGAGCCTCCGGCCACAGATAGCCGTATGGGTCGAAGAGACTTGGGACTTTGTCGCTTGATGAAACCGGTCCCCAGCGATCGACTTTCCATTCGCTGGTGAGCGTAAGGTGCAGGCCAAAATCGACGTCCGGATGGTCTTTTGCGTAGGAAGCGACTTCCGTGAGCCAGGCGCAAGGCACCATGACGCTAGCGGAAGTAACCGCATTCTTATTGAGCGCGTCAAAACTGGCGGCGTCCACCGAATGAGCCACGGCAAGGTCATCGGCGTGGACGATGAGGAGTTTCGAATCGGCTGGATAGCCCAGGCGTTCGGCTACAGTCTTATTCTGGGCACACACAGCTTCCGCCACGAAACATAGGAGCAGGCCGGCAGCGGCAAGATTTCGAAGGTGCATCGGGAACTCCAGCAATCGGATTTGGCCGTAAAGCGTAACACGGCCATTGAAGCGCACAAAGTTGCTGCTTCGTCGTGTGCAGTAATTTGTCGAGTGGGAGTTCTCTGGTTGGAAGCGCTCTTCACGATTGCGGCGCAGATGGTGTATATACAAAGCCCTGCGCTTGACGTTCGGAGGGAAGCCAAGATGAAACGACGCTACTTGTTGTTTGCAATGGGATTTTTCGCGCTCGCGCCGGTGCGCGCGCAAGACTCCGTGATCGCGCCCCCGGACAACCTTGTGGTGGATGGTGTGCCGAGGATTCCCGAGTCTATCGCGGAAACAGCGGGGAGGTATGCGTCCTATCGGAGTGCGAACCTGGCAGATTGGCATCCGACAAAACGAGAAATGCTGATTGCCACACGGTTTGCGGATACGCCGCAGCTCCATCTCGTGAAAATGCCGGGCGGGGCACGTCAGCAGTTGACGTTTCTCGCGGACTCGGTTGGCGGCGGGCGGTTTCATCCGAATGGCGGTGACTACATTTTGTTTGCCAAGGATGTTGGCGGCGGTGAGTGGTACCAGCTTTATCGCTATGACGTAGCCACTGGCGACGTGACGCTGCTGACGGATGGGAAGGCACGGAATTTGCCGGGACCATGGTCGTCGAGCGGCGATCAGATCGCGTATATGTCCACACGCCGGGCGGGAAGAGATACAGATTTGTGGGTGATGAACCCGGGTGATCCGAAGAGCGATCACTTGCTGACCCAGTTGGCTGGCGGTGGATGGCAGCCGCTCGATTGGTCGCCGGATGACAAGAAAATCTTGCTGGCAGAGGAGCTATCCATCAACGAGTCGTACTTGTGGCTGGTGGACGTGGCGACTGGCGAAAAGACGGAGCTGACGCCGAGAAACGCGACAGAAAAGGTTTCCTATGGTGAAGGACGGTTCAGCAAAGATGGCAAGGGGATTTACGTCACTACGGACAAGGCTTCGGAATTCCACCGGCTGGCTTACCTCGATCTAGCGACAAAGCAGCCGCAGTTCCTGACGACGAACATTTCGTGGGACGTGGAAGCCTTCGACCTAACGCATGACGGCAAAATGATTGCGTTCGTGACGGATGAAGAAGGCGTCAGCGTTGTGCACGTGATGAACACAGCCACGAAGAAAGAGATGCTCCTGCCCAAGCTGCCGAAGGGGCTCGTTGGTTCCTTGCGCTGGCATAAGAATGGGCATGAGCTTGGATTTTCATTGAACAATGCGCGTGGACCGGGCGATGTGTATTCGCTGGATGTGGCAACCGGAAAGGTGGAACGGTGGACGGCCAGCGAAACGGTGGTGAAGACCGATGGATTTCCGGAAGCGGAGCTGGTGAGGTGGAAGAGTTTCGATGGAAAAATGATTTCGGGCTTCTTGTACAAGCCACCGGCGAAGTTTAGGGGCAAGCGGCCGGTGCTGGTGGTGATTCACGGCGGACCGGAGGGACAGTCACAGCCTACCTTTCTCGGACGCAGCAATTATCTGTTGAATGAACTGGGGATCGCGCTGATTTATCCGAACGTGCGTGGTTCGACAGGGTATGGGAAAACGTTCTCGCTGCTAGACAACGGATTCAAGCGCGAAGACACGTACAAGGACATCAACGCCCTGTTCGACTGGATAGCGACGCAGCAGGGGCTGGACAGCGAGCGGATTGCAGTGACCGGCGGAAGCTACGGCGGGCACATGACGCTGGCGGTCTCGACATTTTACAGCGACCGGATCCGCTGCTCGGTGGACATTGTGGGCATGTCCAACCTTGTGACGTTCCTGGAGCATACAGAAGCGTACCGGCGGGATTTGCGGCGCGTGGAATACGGCGACGAGCGGAACCCCCAAATGCGAGAGTATCTCGAGAAAATCGCGCCGATGAACAACATCGAAAAAATCAAGAAACCTATGTTCGTGATCGCGGGAAAGAACGATCCGCGCGTGCCAGTCAGCGAATCGCAGCAGATCGCTGACGCGCTAAAGAAGCAGAGGACGCCAGTGTGGCTGCTCATCGCGAAGGACGAAGGCCACGGCTACCGGAAAAAGCCGAACCAAGACTTTCAGTTCTACGCCACTGTTGAGTTCCTGCAGGAATATCTCCTGAAGTAGGAATCTGATTCATTCGGGCTGAGGAATTCCGAGATCGCGGTAAATCTTCCGCGCAAGAAAATCATTGATTTCCGCGTGCCTAGGAACGCTCGATGTCGCATTGGTCCGCGGATTGTACTAGATAGAGTGCCTGCCACCTTCACGCAACAGCGAACACTCGTGGGCAGCCAAGTGACGCAAGAAGTCACGCCGCTTCATCCTTATGCACTCAAATGCTTACAGTTATGGGTTCACGGAGAGCGTCTTCAGAGCGCTGCTTCGCAGCCAACTCTCGATTTGCCTCAATCACCATGGTCAAGGCTTCCTTTAGATTGCGCCTTGCCTCCCCAAGAGTTCGCCCCTGAGTATTGACGCCAGGAATCTCTTCGATATACGCGACGTACCATCTGCCGCGCTTCTCGATCACCGAGGTAAATTGATGTTTCATTGGCTCATTGTATCAGACAGCGAAGTCGATTGATCTAGTCAAAGCGGGATGTTGCCGTGTTTTTTCTTGGGGTTGGTGTCGCGCTTGTTTTCTAAGGCGCGAAGGGCGGTGTTGATGCGGGCGCGGGTGTCAGCGGGCTCGATAACAGCGTCAATGTAACCGCGTTCAGCAGCAACGAATGGATTGGCGAAGCGGTCGCGGAATTCGCCGATTTTTTCCTGGCGAAGCTTTTCGCGCTCGGATTCCGGAGCCTTCGCCAATTCGCGTTTGTAAACAATGTCCACCGCGCCCTCCGGGCCCATGACCGCGATCTCGGCGGTGGGCCAGGCGAAGTTGGCATCGGTCCGGATGTGCTTTGATGCCATGACGCAGTACGCGCCGCCGTAGGCCTTGCGAGTGATGACGGTGATTTTCGGGACGGTGGCTTCGGCGAAAGCGAAAAGCAGCTTTGCGCCGTGCTTGATAATGCCGCCGAATTCCTGCTGCGTGCCGGGGAGAAAGCCGGGGACATCCTCGAAAGTAATAAGCGGAATATTGAAGGCGTCGCAAAAACGAACGAAGCGCGCACCTTTGACGGACGCGTTGATGTCGAGAACTCCGGCGAGAAAGGCCGGCTGATTGCCGACGATGCCGACCGGACGGCCATCTAGACGCGCAAAACCCACGACTAGATTCTTGGCGTAGTGCTCGTGGACTTCAAAAAAGTAGCCGTCATCCACAATGGCGTGGACGGCGTCCTTGATGTCGTAAGGTTTCTGCGGATCGGCTGGAACGAGAGTGTTGAGAGACTCCTCGCGCCGACCAGGTGTGTCTGCAGCAGAGCGGCGCGGGGGTTCTTCCAGATTATTCGAGGGAAGAAAACTCATCAGCTCGCGAATCATGGCCAGACAATCGGCATCGTCACGCGAAATAAAATGAGCCACGCCGCTGGTAGCGTTGTGAGTCATGGCGCCGCCCAGCTCCTGTTTGGTGACTTCCTCGTGCGTCACGTTTTTGATGACGTCGGGGCCGGTGACGAACATGTAGGAAGTTTCGCGAGTCATGAAAATGAAATCAGTGATCGCTGGGGAATACACGGCGCCGCCGGCGCAAGGGCCCATGATGGCGCTAATCTGCGGGATGACTCCACTGGCAAGCGTGTTGCGCAGAAAAATATCAGCGTAACCCGCAAGCGAAGCCACACCTTCCTGAATACGCGCGCCGCCGGAATCGTTGAGTCCGACGACGGGCGCTCCGTCGCGCATGGCAAGGTCCATGATCTTACAAATCTTCAGCGCGTTGGTTTCGGAGAGCGAGCCGCCGAATACGGTGAAGTCCTGCGCGAAAACGTAAACCAGCCGGCCATCAATGCGGCCAAAGCCGGTGACGAAGCCGTCGCCGGCGGGACGCTGCTCCTGCATGCCGAAATCGACGCAGCGGTGACGGACAAATTTGTCCAGCTCCTCGAACGTGCCTTCGTCCAACAAGAGGTGAATGCGCTCGCGCGCCGTGAGTTTACCGGCTTTGTGTTCGCGCTCCCGGCGCTCGGGGCCGCCGCCCGCTTCGGATTCCTCGGAAATACGGCGAAGCTCTTCCATGCGGTCGCGATGCTTGCCTTCGGGGATCAAACCGCGCTTGGGCTCAGACAAGGGGTCCTCCCTCGGAAGGAGGTTCCTTCGTGGCAAAAATGCGAACGGCGAGATGCGTGGCAATCCAAGTGGTTCCGAGTAGCAGTACAACGCCAAGCAGCAGCTCCGCGCCCATTGCGGCGGCGCGCTGGAGAGGAGATTCGAGCGACGTCACGTACTCTGTAGCCTTGACAAGAACGAACATGGCCCAGAGAGTTAACGCCACGATGAGGACGGTGGTCACAACGGAAGCAAGAATCATCTTCATGCGATTGGATTTGGGCCGCCATGAAGCGGCATGGGGAAGGATAGCGCAACCGGAGAGAAAGCTGCACGCAGAAGACGATCCGTTAGTCGAAAAGCAATCATGGCGCGCGCTTCAAGACTCAGCGTAAACCCGACCAATCGTCCGCGACAAGGATGGAATCGCTGGGATTAGCTGCGTCATATTTGATGCTTGCGGGCTGGCCAGCGACGAGGCGTTCCAGGCGAACCTGGCTCTCGAGACCGGTGATGTCCTGTGCCGTGTGATAGGTAACGCCGGAGATCAAGTAGCTATACGAGACGAACTGGCGCGGGCGCATGTCTTTCAACGGGCGAGCACTGGAGCCAAACAATCCCTTGCGCGCCTCCTTCGATTCCGGCGGACGCTGGACCAAATCCACGATCTGCCCTTCGGCAATGCGGCCGATCTGGTTCAGATGGAGGCGGCGCTTGCGTTCCGCTTCTTCGGGATCCTCCGCGGGACGGAAGAACGCATAGGCGATCATGGCCAGCGCGGCGATCGCCGCTCCACCCATGGCCAGCATTAATTTCCAATCGACAAGCAATTCCTTCAACGAACAGACTCCCCGATCTAAATAGGTGGGATTGCATGAAGGCACGCGGAGGGTTGCGTGCGCGCAGTACGGCGGGAGGTCTTTCCCAATCCGCCTGTGCCCCACTGACGGGTATTCTACCGAATCCCCACGGGATACGTGAAACTACGCTGGCGCCTGCACCGGATTGCGCAACACGCCTACACCGGCAATGCTGACCTCCACTGTGTCACCAGCAACCAGCGGACCGACTCCGGCGGGCGTACCAGTGGCGATGATGTCGCCGGGCATCAGCGTCATCATGCGGGAAATCCAACGGACCAGAAACGCTGGAGGATAGATCATCAGCGAGGTCACACCCGACTGCCGTCGTGCGCCATTGACGTGCGCCTCGACCAGAACATTCGATGGATCGAGAGCTGTCTCGATGTATGGTCCGACGGGGCAAAATGTATCGAAACCTTTCCCGCGCGTAAATTGAACGTCGCTCTTTTGCAGGTCGCGCGCGGTGACATCGTTGAGACAGGTGTAGCCCACTACGAAAGAGAGAGCATCTTCGGCATCGCCGAGTTGCGAGCAGCGCCGGCCGATGACCAGGGCGAGTTCGCCTTCGTGTTCCACGCGTTGCGAATACTTTGGCAATACGATCGCTTCTTCCGGGCCGATGATCGAAGAAGGCGGCTTGAGGAACATCAACGGCTCTTTCGGGACTTCGTTGCCCATCTCCGCGGCGTGCGCGGCGTAATTGCGGCCGATACAAACGATTTTCGTCGGCTCAGCCGGAGCCAGCAGCTGCACGTCGTCGAGCCGCGTAGAACGCGAGCCACGGGACCACGGCCCCCACGGCGCGCCGGAAATCTCAATGACGTTCTCTCCTTCGATCAGCCCATACCGCGGCGATGCCGATCCCGAAGCGGCGTCGCGCACCACGTAACGGCAAATTTTCATCAGTGTTTAGCTCGCGTGATGCTTGGGATGAGAAGCATGCGATTCACGGGCTCTCCAGATCGTCGTAGCAATCCAGGAGAGCGTGGTGAGAATCATGTACACGACCGCGCCCTGCATGAAAACCTGGGGCGTGCTGTGCCAATTGCTGAGATCGCGAAAGAGCAGGCAGAGCACGCGATAGCTCAGGCTGAAAATGAGCCAGCCAATAAGGCTGGAAGCCAGGAGGTGCCCAGGCAAGCGCAGAAACCGAAAAATGGGCACGGCCGCAAGAAAACCGAGAATCGCAGCGGCGGCAATATTGCGCTCCAGGGCAAAGCGTTCGAGAAATGGCGCACGATTGGCAATCACCAGCCATGCGGAGAAAACCAAAGTCAGGCAAACACCAACGTAAACTCCGGTGCGAATCGTCGCATTGCGGAAAGTGTGGAACCAACGATAACCAGGTAGATGCGGACGAACCAACATGGAGTGCTGGGCTCCCAAGATCCAAGCAGTCGTTTAACTCGGCCTCACGGCGATGGTTGCGTGACGTCGACGACGACCGTTGCGCCGGACGTGCTCTCATTTCCCACACGGTCTACGGCGGTCACAGTGTACCAATAGCGATGGCCGCGCTCCACAGACGTATCACGAACCGCGGGCGTGGGCAACAAATCCGGGGTGAGGGGCTGGCCCCTTGCGCCCTCCTGCTCACTTCGATAGACGCGGTAGCCGAGGAAGTCGGTTTCAAGATTGATGCTCCAGGAAAGATCAACAACAACCGTGCCCGGAGCGGCGCCGCGAAGCATGGCAGCGACCAGTCCCTGCGGTGCGGCGGGAGGAAAAGTGTCGCGCGGCGTGACCGTCACTGGTCGAGAGTCAGAGGATTCCAGTTCGTTGCCGTCAACCCTGACAACACTGCGTACTGTGTAGACGTAGGTGTGATCGAAAACGACGGAAGCGTCGCGATAACTGTTGGTCTCAGAGAAACCGAGCGGCGCGGGGCGTGCTTCCGGTTTACCCGGCGGAAGTTCTTGCGGTGGCGAAGAGGGAACTTCAGGATGAATTTCCGAGCGGTAAATTCGATAACCAGTGATGGTCGATACAGGTTCTCCAGCGGCGGTAGCAGTGGGCACCGGCCAGGTCAATTCGACTGCTGACTCGGTGACGCGAGCCTCGATGGAAGAGATTGGAGCTGCAACCGGATAGACGCGCACGGAGACAACGTTTGAATCGGCAGAACCGCGTTTCCGGGAATTGCGCGTTCGAACAACGTAAACGAACTCTCCACCGGGATGCGATTTGATTTCTTCCGGCGCGATGGGGACGATGAAGTTCACGCGGCTATCTGTCCGGTAATTCTCCACCAAGGCGCCGGGAATCGTGTAGACCACGCGAAAAGATTTCGAGTCGGCCAAACCGTCTGGCTTAACGCTGCCACGCAGGATCTCAACCGCCGGTGGGGCCGGAAGCTTTTCCCCGGAGATGGAGCTCAATGGAAGAGTAAATGAAAGCTGCAACCCGTCTCCGGCCTGGCGGGCGGCAAGGTCTTTGATCGCTGCGGGAACTGGCGGGGTTGGCGGAACGGGATCGCCGGGAGCCCCGCACCCGGCCGAAACCAGGAAAATGGAAAAGAGGAATTGAAAAATGATGAAGAGTTGCACGGGGCGTTTTCCGATGCAGGCTCTCGTCCCTTTTCTGTTTTCCATTTTCCAATGTCGGGAACTACAGGATGTAGCGGCTCAGATCCTGGTTCTTGACGATGTCCGCAAGCTGCTTGGAAACGTAGGCGGCGTCAACCTTCACGTTTTTCTTCTTGAGGTCGGGCGCTTCGAACGAGATTTCGTCCAGAACTTTTTCGAGGATGGTGTGGAGGCGGCGAGCGCCAATGTTTTCGGTCTGCTCGTTCACGTTGGTGGCAAAGCGGGCGACAGCCGCGACTGCGTCCTCGGTGATGTTGAGCTTGACGCCTTCAGTCTCCAGCAGCGCGACGTATTGCTTGATGAGCGCATTCTTCGGCTCGGTCAGGATGCGAATAAAATCTTCTTCCTTCAGGGATTGCAATTCGACGCGAATGGGCAGGCGGCCCTGAAGCTCAGGGATCAGGTCAGACGGCTTGGTCACGTGAAACGCGCCCGCCGCGATGAACAAGATATGATCCGTGCGAATCATGCCGTAGCGTGTGTTGACGGTGGTGCCTTCGATGATCGGAAGGATGTCGCGCTGCACGCCTTCGCGCGAAACGTCCGGCCCGTGGCCGGATTCGCGCCCGGCCACTTTGTCGATTTCATCTATAAAAATGATGCCCATCTGCTCGGCGCGCTCGACGGCCACGCGCGTAACCTGATCCATGTCCAGCAGCTTGTTCTCTTCTTCCTGGATCAGATACTCGAACGCGTCGGCCACGCTCATTTTGCGCTTTTTCTTTTGCTGGCCGAACATGCCGGAGAACATGTCCTGAATCTTGCCGATGTCCATCTCCTCGACGCCCTGATTGGAGACGATTTCGAACGAAGGCATGGCGCGCTCGCGGACCTCGAGATCCACCATGCGCTGGTCCAGCTTGCCTTCGCGGAGTTGTGTGCGGAGTTTTTCGCGCGTGCGCTGCGTCTGTTCGCGCTGCGCGGCAACCTCAGCTTCTGGACTTCCGGCCGGGGGAGGCGCAGCCGGCGGGAGCAACAGATCGAGCACTCGTTCTTCCGCAGCCTGCTCCGCGCGGTCGGCCACTTCGTCCAATTTTTCCTCGCGAATCATATCAATGGAAGTCTCGACGAGATCGCGGACCATCGATTCCACGTCACGGCCCACGTAGCCGACTTCCGTGTATTTCGAAGCTTCAACCTTTACGAACGGGCAGCCGGCGAGGCGCGCCAGGCGGCGGGCAATTTCCGTTTTTCCCACGCCAGTCGGACCGATCATCAGAATGTTTTTCGGCAGAACGTCCTCCGCTATTTCCGGCGGAAGCTTCTGACGGCGCACCCGGTTGCGCAGCGCGACCGCCACGGCACGCTTCGCCGCTGCTTGCCCGACGATGTACTTGTCGAGCTCCAGCACGATTTCGCGCGGCGTCATGTCATCGAGAGCAGGAAGCAGTTCCTGCTCTGCGCCCGGTTCGGCGCCGTTGCCTCCCGGGAGGTAAACCACTTCTTTTTCGGACTTGCTAGTCATGTGCGCTGCTCAATTCCTTTGATGCGCGAACTCTGCTTGGCGTGCTGGCGCCGCCCTAGAGCTCTTCGACTGTAAAGTTGGCGTTAGTGAAAATGCAAATCTCGCTGGCGATGCGCATGGCCTCCATGGCCAGATCCTTGGCGCTAAGCTTCGAGTGCTTCAGCAGCGCGCGCGCGGCGGCCAGCGCATAACTGCCTCCGGAGCCGATAGCGACAATACCATCATCGGGCTCGATGACATCACCATTCCCGGAGAGAATGAAAGTGCCCTTGTTATCGGCGACGATCAGCAGCGCTTCCAGATGCCGAAGCGCGCGGTCCTTGCGCCATTCCTTGGCTAGTTCGACCGCTGCTTTCTGCAAATTGCCGGAAAATTCCTGGAGTTTGCCTTCGAATCGCTCGAACAATGTGATGGCATCGGCCGTGGAACCGGCAAAACCCGCGACAACTTTGTCACTGTAAAGGCGGCGCGTCTTCCGCGCGGTGTGCTTCATCACGTGATCGCCCATGGTCACCTGGCCATCGGCGATCAGCACGACCTTATTGTCCTTGCGCACGCACAGAACCGTGGTGCCGTGCATCTGTGCGTCTCCCCGGCTGTTTGGCATCTAGACATTATAGCGCCGCCGAGCGGCAGCGCCAAAAGCGGAGAAGTTTTGGGGTTCTATTTTCAGAACGCAGCGACCAGCGGAACCGCACCACAAGAAATTGAGATAAGAATATTTTCAGCCGAGAAGCTCTTACTGCGCGATTTCGTGGAAGGAGAGAACCTGGTAGCCGGCGGAAGGCATCGCGGTCTGGATCCAGCAATTGCTGTAGTAAATTCTGTTAGTCAACGAATTAGGAGTGTTGTGAAAGTCAAAGCCTGAAGGCGAAGCCGACGACACGGGAGTGAATGTTGGAGGAGACGACTGTGGCAGAGGGTTTCCGGATGCGTCCAGCGTCCGCGCAAGAAACACAGCCCCCTGAATTTGAGTGGTAGTATATGCGCCCTGGTGGGAGTACATCCAGCCTTTCCCGATCACTAGAATTATCCCGTCCCACGACGCATCCGGGTCGTAGGTGAATTTTCCAGTGACCAAGAGGAGCCCGTAACCTGTGCCATGCCAGCCACTGAACGTCAAATCGCCATTAATAACAATGGTCATCGGATTGGAAGCTGACATGGCGGCCGGCATGTTCGCCTCGGTCGCACTGCCGTTGACCACCACGTCCGCGCTTTGCGTGATCGTTTGCACGAGAGCATTCAGTCCTCCCACGGTCTGCAGATTAAGAGAAAGCGTGATCGGAACTATGTCTGGGTTTGGAGCAGTGAAGGGGGTGTAGTGGTTCCGCAGGTCGGCCGATGATGGCGGTCCAATTGGAATCCCTGACGGATTACTCGACTGAACGAAGTCCGAGAGGGAACCCGAGGTGTACCCCACGGCTGCGACGGGGGGCGCAGTCGGATTGCAGGTCCCAACTCCACCGTGGTCGGTGCCATCCACCCAGAAAGACGGCGAGGGCGACGCAGTGAACTGCGGAGTGTTGCCATCCAATGTTAGTGCCGCCGGAAGACTCAAGTCCAATGGTACCGGAGCAACAAGGTACTGAACAATTTTCTGACTGCCATTGGGCAGGACCGCAAGCGAAGTGATCTCCAACACCTGCCGCGCACCTGTCGGCGTGACGGTGAGAAGTGCGCCGTCGTAGTAAATCGGCTTGGTAGGGTCTGCAGTGTGGCCATCCCCAAAGGGAGCAACCTGACGCTGCAGCGACACTTCGGATATGGCGTTGATGCGCACCCACTTGTAGAGCGGGCCTGGGACAGGTAACGTGTTCAGCGGAGCGACGTTCCAAACTGACTGAGTTGTCTGCTTGTTCGCCGCTCCGAGCTTCCCTGGGCCGAACTCGCTGTCGTACTCCGTATCCAGGTAGGCCGCAGTCGTGTCTGCCGGGTCAGCCGGACCTGGATTCGAGACATACCTCACATAGCCTATGTCCCACTGAGTGCCAGGCGGAGGCAGGAAGGTCGCTGGGGCCGTCTTCAAGAATGAGCTGGGATTCTTCGCCAAAAGACGCCCGCGCGCTTCTTCCAGCCCGGCAAGCGCCGCGTAATAGACGCCGGTGGAAGAGCGGTAGTTGCCGGCCAGCGCGGATTCCGTGCCGGAGGAAACGATTAATGCGATTCCCACCACACTGATCAACAGCAAAATGAAGATCGCGATGAGCAGGGCAATTCCTGATTCCCGCTGATTTCGCACCGTGCTTCGCGCTCTCACTAAGGATTTCCTTTATCTCACTGATTCGGATTGACGCGGCGGCCACGCCCGGTCAATGTCACGATTCGCTGCTGGCCCGATGTGGCATCCGGTTGAGGGGCAGCAACAATCAAATTGATAATCACATCGCGAATGTTCGCCGGGATTTTATCGGCGGCTGTCGCAAGGGGGCACGGAAGAGGCGGCAATTGGGGCGCCGCCGAAGTGTCGCAGGTATACGAAAAAATGGGCTGTGCCGGACTGTTTACAACGTTTTGCACGAATGGGACAAGCACACCTGCAGCGCTTGTATCTGCGTCTGGGTCCCCGCCGACTCGCTTAAATACCGCTCCGCGCATGAGCGTCGGTACCTGAACGACCGGTGGGAACTGCAATTGGTAGCGGATCCACTGCACGCAGTTCGGAGGACACGCGGGATCTTGTGGATTGGGATTCGTTTCGACGATGAGATCGAAATCACCTGGGGTCGCGCACGTTCCAATCTGGCAAGACGTACCTGGATAGCTGGGGCTCCAGGCGAAAGGAGAATATGCAAACTGTGTCGGATCACCTGCATTAAAGCTTGGCGGCGGATAGCCGGAATCGTTGACATCTCTCACGATCTGGTCCAGTCCAAGCCGCGCTTCCTGAAACGAATTCAGCACTTGCGATTCGGTCCGGTAGCGTTGTTGCGAACTCCCCAGGAGAGTGAACGCCGCTCCAGTGATCAAAAGAAATATTCCCAGAGCGACCAGCAATTCGATGAGCGTAAATCCTTCTTGCCGGATGGTGCCGATGGGCCGCTTCATTTTTCCACCATAGCTTCAAGCGTAATCGGCGGAAAGTAGCCGTACCCGCGCTGCTGCCGTATTCCGAGGATAAAGCGTTTGCTGTATACAGTTGTGCCGATCTTGGTGAGGATGACGGCCCAGCGAACGTCGTATTGGAGGCCGTTCGGTATGGCGGGATTCTCCGGGTAAATGAAGTTATAGCCGTCGACCGTACTATTGAAATCGATTGTCGCCTGGTTCTGGTAGGTGACGACGTTGGTCCCCTGTGCTGCATTACTGATTGCGGGATCTCCTAGCTGGCAGAGTTGTCCCTCCGCATTGGTAAAAACTGTAGAAGTGAGCGGCCGATCCAGCATCTGATCCAGTTCACGCTGCGCAAAAACCAGCGCAGAAGAATTGTTGCGATTCTGGTAATTCAGGAAAATCGAAGCCGGCACCAGTTGCGCGATCGCCACCAGGCCCACCAACAAAATGACGGTGGCAAACAGCATCTCGAGTATACTGAAGCCACCTTGTCCCTCACGAAGTTTTGTAGATGAGTGCCGCATTTCCTGTTCGTCTATACTTTGTGTGCCAGCTAGCCGGTCCGTTTCCAAGGTCCCCCTGCAGACGCCGTCCAAACCTGTGTGGCGCCGGAAGGAAGCAGAATCACGGCGCGATACCCGAACTGGTCGGGGTTGCCACCGACGTAGAACACGTATGCATTGGCGGCCGGCGTGCCGCTCACGCGAACCGCTCCGCGCGCGTCAAATTGCAGCGGGCCAGGACTCGCGGGCGTGGGGAGCAACGCGCCCACGGCGTTCGTGATGGCGGTGGTGGGAACCGGCGGTCCCCCTCCTCCTGGTAGCAACGTCGCAAAGCCGCTAATGTGGACTTGTTTCTCCGTCGAGTCCAGGTTTCCGTCGTTATCAGGATCTGCCCAGGCGACCCAGTCGTTGCCGAACTGTTGAAGTTGGAACGGAACCGCTCTGTTCCGGCGAACCGCCTCGAATCGCGTGAATTTCAGCATGTCGGACAAGCGACCGGCCGCATCGTTAAGCTGGTAGGTTCGAAGCGAGTGCATGAGGCTGGGAATTGCGATCGCCGACAGAATCATCAGGATAGCCAGCGAAACAGCCAATTCGACCATACTGAAGCCGCCAATGCGGCTGCGGCGAGTACGAAGGCGTGTAGCACTCCTGAACAAGATCGTCCTCATTCAAAGGCGGGATCAGCGATCCAACCTACTAGGGTGGCCCAGCGACCATTCTGATGCAGTTGCCATACCAGGGACGAGCGGATGCAACTGACTGCCAAGCATGGTACTTACCCGCAGTTGACCCTCATATTCTATGCTATGCGTCAAGGAATGGGTAGAAATGTAACAAACCGAAACGCAATGATTGCAGGTTAGTTATATCGACCTATTTATATCACTGATAATCATGCGCGAAGGGACAGCCCTTCTTGCCGATTGTTTAGCGGCTAATTCTTGCCCTTCTTCGCGAGGGACTGGCCGCCCTGCTTGGAAAGAGAAGACTGATCGAAGAGTTGGTCGGGAAAGCCGGGATTGTACTTGCAAGTTTCGTAGAAGATTTGGACGGCGCGGCGTCCATTGTGCTCGCGGGAAACCTGCAGCGGCGTCCAGACGCTGTCCTTCAAATGGAAGTTGGAGTAGATGGTTACATCTTCGTTGATCTGCTGGGTTTCCTCGTCCTTGGTCGTGACCGAGCTGCGAACCAGGAGGTGAGTAGAGCGGTCGACAGCAAGGCGGAACACGCGCTCCTGGGCGTCGGTAATCTCCACCCAATCCACCTGCTTGAGGTCCAAGGTGTCATTGCCGCCGAAACGGATGGCCATGCCCGGTTCTTTGAGGCGCAGCCGCAAAAGATTGTCGACGTTGCGCTTGACCTGTTCTTGGAAATCGCTGATGGAGGTGGCCGGCAATTCATTGACGCCGCTGCGATCGAAAGTCCAGCCGTGATCGCGGTTATAGAGCGTGATAACGATGCCGCCGTGTGACCAGTCCAGACCGTCGATACCAATCAGATACGGGAGAATCGTGTGACGACCCTTGCCGATATACTCGGTGCGATCCTGGTCAGGATAGCGGCGGTAATCGACAAAGCCGATGTTTCCGACAGGCTCGCCATTGTGGCCGAAAAGCACGCGGCGTCCCTCGCACTGGCTTTCCCGGACTTCCAGGTAACCGGGGCCGCCCAGCGCGTTGATCAGATCGGAGAGGATCTGCTTGCCTTTTGCAATGCTTTGCTCAGGCATCAAGGTATCGGGCCGTTGCGCCGATGCGCCGGAAGCAAACACCAAGGACGCACCAAGAATCAGCGAAGTGAAATGCGGAAACCTTAGCCGCACAAGACCGAACCTCCATTTACATTGATGATCTCGCCGGTCATGAAGTTGGCCAGGTCTGATGCAACAAAGAGAATGGGGCCGGCGATTTCTTCGGCGGTGGCGGCGCGGCCCAGAGGGATCACAGTGGAAGCCATTTTCTGGCCCGCTTTTGTCTCAAGCACAGGAACTGACATATCGGTAGCCACCCAGCCCGGAGCAACGGAGTTCACCAGAATATTGTGGCGCGCGAGTTCCGTTGCGAGGCCCTTGGTGAAGCTAATGATGCCCCCTTTGCTTGCGCCATAGTGCGTGTGGAAGGATTCGCCACGCTGTCCGGCAGTGGAACTGATGGGAATGATTTTGCCTGACTTCTGCTTGATCATTTGGGGAACGGCAAAATGAATGATCGAATAGACGCTCTTGAGGTTGATGCGAATCATGTCGTCCCATTGCTTTTCGGTCATTTTCTCTATGGGCAGATCTTCCGGGTTCCAAACGCCGGCATTGGCGACGAGAATGTCCAGGCGGCCGAGCCGCGCGATGGTATGTTCGACAAGCTTTTGGTTTTCGGCGTGCTTACCCACATCGGCCTTGAAAGCTTCCACGCGAGTGCCGTGCTTGGCGGCTTCTTGCTGGACTTGCAGTGCGGCGTCCTTGGCTTTGACGTAGTTGAAGACTACGTCGGCGCCGGCCTGTGCAAAGAGTTTGACGGCCGCAGCGCCGATTCCACGCGAACCGCCGGTGATGAGTGCCGCCTTGCCTGCGAGAGAAATCATGAACCCCCCGAAATTGGAAACTCGAAAATCGAAAGAATGTGCCAAACTTACGCTTTGTGGGCGATGCCCTCACGGGAGCGCGCGGCAGCGACGAATTGCTGAAAGAGGCGTTGCGCAAGCGGATCCTCCGGCATCCTCTCCGGATGCCATTGAACCCCTACAACCCAGTTGGAATCCCCAGTCCATTCGACCGCCTCAATAATTCCATCGGGAGCTTGAGCGGTGACCCGGAGCTTTTCCCCGGGCTCGTCGATCGCCTGGTGATGACTACTATTGATTTCCGCGCCGATCGCTCCATTCAGGCTGGCAAGCCGACTATCGGGCGCGAAATTGGCGGCGTGTCTTGCGTCGCCTTTTCTCTCTCCCGGCGGGAAATCCGTATGGCCATGCGCCAGCGCCTCTGGTTTCGCCGTGCGAATGTCCTGAATCAGCGAGCCCTTGAGGTAGACGTTTAAGATCTGGCAGCCATAGCAGATGGCCAGCACCGGCTTCGACGCGCGAAACGCATGAGCAAGAATGGCCTCGTCCGTGGCGTCTCTATTGGGGTCCAAGGTTCTTGTCTTGGGGTGCCTCAATGCGCCATAGCGGGTAGGGTCCACATCGGCTGGACTGCCCGGCAAAACGAAGGCGTCCAGCTTCTCCAACTGCTGTGCAAGTTTTTCCGGTGACTGTTCGAGAGATACTTCGAGCGGTTCCGCTCCAGCTTTTCTGACAGCCTGAAAATAGAAGTCCAATTTATCCCGCGTCCCACCGCGCTGTTCCTCGGTGGTGCGCCAGGGGATACCCACACGGGGGCGGCTGGCAGCGCTCGGTTGGGGATTAGCAGGGGTCATGGAACACCAAATCGTAGCATTCGGACGGGAAGGCGGCAACCGGAGGAAAATTCCAGAGTACAATCCGGCATGGAAGGTAATCGAACCCATGGACACTCAGATCAAGGGCTTCGCGGACTCGATGTACGAGCAATTCTTTGTGGAATCGGCGGTTTCGACAAGGGCCGACACCACAAACTTACTGAAGGAGAGAACCACGAAGCGAACTGCCAAAACGCCCGTCAAGGAGAGCCAGATCAATGGCATCGTCAAATTCCAGGTGCGGCATATAGAGCGGTGCTTGGCTGCGCGATTGGAGTCCTACGAACGAGCGTACGAAGAAACCGGAAAAGTTCCGACAGAGGAAGAATTGGAGGAGATCCTCGCGGAGCTCAAAACCGTCGGGGATCTCCAAGTCAAGCATTCCAGTTCTTTCATCGATAATTTTTTGCGGGCGAGGCGCGCCCAAGTGCAATGCGATCCGGAACAGAGCTTGATGGAAGGCTGCGCCGAGGCACACGACCGCGTGTTGCGAACTTGGAAGAATTGGGGGGAGAAAATACGGATTAAGGAGGTTGCTCCGGCTAAGATAAAAGCAGCGGCAAAGCCCCCGGCTCAAACCGTCGCTGAAACACAACCGATACAAGACGAAGCCGTTCCCATGGAGAAACAGCGCTCAAACTGGACATTGTTTGCCTACTATTGGTGTTTTTTTAAGAGGCTTGGCAACGAGTGCAATCGCACTTGGAGGGGGGAATTGGCTGCTGCGTTGCTCACGGCTACCGGTGCATATCTTCTAATCCACCGCGTGAGTGCGATTGCATGGACCAGCTTTAAGAGCGAAGGCCTTTCGATGGTGATTGCGGTGTGGAGCATTGCATTGTGGCACGTGCTTCGCACGCCCTGGCTGCTTCACAAAGAGGCCTCGAGCACAGGCGGCGGAATCCGCAGGGTGCATTGGGGCCACGGCTTGTTTGGGATAGTTGTCCTGGCAGGGGTCCTCGCCGGCAGTGGGTTGTACGCGAGGAAGCAGCTCGCGAAGCCCATTGCACCCGTCATGGCAGCGGCTTATGTAGAACCGAAGAATTCGCTAAGAAAAAGAACCCTGAGTTTGGCAAACGACCTGAATGTATTTCTCGGGGAGCGGTGGTCGAAGCGCCCTCCTGGACATGGCCCAGACACATTGAAATATGACCAGGCGACGCTCGATCTCTATATGAAGTTTTATAAGAGTCGAATGGTAGGGATTCTCCAGGAACTGCAGGACAAAGGTTTGGACACCGGTCTGCTCGGCGCTCCCGGCGGAGCACCGTCTCGATTTCTTTTGCCCGATGAGATTCGGCAGCTTCGTGACCTTGCTTACCATTTGGATGAGAAGGGAAGTGTCGTGAAGTTTTAGAAGGCGTGGATCGAGATCAGGCCCGAAGGGAGGCGGAGTGCACGAGAGCAGCGTCGAGGCAGAAGTCGGGACGGTGGAAGAAGGCAGGTAACTCGGAGAGGCGGAGAGCGAGGCGTTCGGGGGAGGCGGCGCGGAGAGTGACGTGGCCAAGCTTGCGGCCGGGACGCGGCGATTTTCCGTAGAGATGGAGATGGGCGTCGGGGACGGCGAGGATTTCGGAGGAGTCGGGGACGTCGCCTATTAGGTTGAGCATGGCACAGTAGCCCGCGGGCCCCGTCGAGCCAAGCGGGAGGCCGAGCACGGCGCGTAGATGATTCTCGAATTGGCTTGTGACGGCGCCTTCGATGGTCCAATGCCCGGAATTGTGGACGCGCGGCGCCATTTCGTTGACGAGAAGCTCTCCCTGATGCTCGAAGAATTCGAGAGCCAGGACGCCAACGTATTTCAGGGATTCCAAGACGCGGCGGGCGGCGCTTTCCGCGGCGCGCTGGATGTTCGCATCGAGGCGCGGGGCGGGGGCGATTGAAAGGCGGAGGATGGCGCTGCGGTGGTGATTCTCAACCAGCGGGTAAATGGCAGATTCCCCATTTCGCGAACGAACCGCAAGAATCGAGAGCTCGCGGGTGAAGGGGACGAAACTTTCTAGGATCAGCGCGACGGGGGGGATCTCGGACTTGGCTTTGGCGACCTCCTCCGTGGTGCGGAGAATCCACTGACCTTTGCCGTCGTAACCCATGCGAGAAGTCTTGAGAACAGCCGGAAGCCCGATCGTTTTTACGGCCGCGTCAAGGCCGGCGGGATTCGAAACGGGGGCGAATTCGGTGGTGGCAATGCCGAGTCTGCGAAACAGATTCTTTTCTGCGAGGCGATCCTGCGCGGCTTCGAGAGCGGCGGGCGGAGGATAGACCGGAACACGCCCGGCTAGAAAATTGGCAGCTTCGACGGGGACGTTTTCGAATTCGTAGGTGACCAGCTCGAGGCCACTCGCGAATTTTTCAAGCGCGGCTTGATCGGTGTAATCGGCGGTGACGCGCTGGGCGATGCGGCCTACGGGCGCTTCAGGAGAAGGATCAAGGAAACGGAAGTGCAAACCAAGCGGGTAGCCCGCCAGCGCGAGCATGTAGCCGAGCTGCCCGCCGCCAAGGATACCGATGGTCACGCGTGCTTTCCCTTTTTCTTTGACGCCGATGCACCCGCGGCTGGATCGGGGTTGGCGAGGACCCGGCCAGTTTGTTCGGTGCGGAACTTTCGAACGGCTTCCCGGAAGGAGCGGTGCTTCGTGCCAAGGATGGAGGCGGCGAGAAGAGCGGCATTGACCGCGCCGGACCTGCCGATGGCGAGTGTGCCGACGGGGACGCCCCCGGGCATTTGCGCAATGGAGAGGAGCGAGTCGAGACCTTTAAGGGCTTTTGATTCGACAGGAACGCCGAGGACCGGGAGAACGGTTTTTGAAGCGGTCATGCCGGGAAGATGAGCGGCGCCGCCTGCGCCTGCGATGATGACCTCGATGCCGCGTTTTTCGGCGTGCGAAGCGTATTCGAAGAGATGGTCGGGCGTGCGGTGGGCGGAGACGACGCGCGTTTCATGTGGAACACCGAGGGCCTTGAGTGTTTTGGAGGCGAATTTCATGGTATCCCAGTCGGAGCCGGAGCCCATGATGATGCCGACTAGAGGGTGTTCGCGTTCGCCGAGATGATCGCTCCCGGCATTAACGAATCCATTTGGCTTCTTCCGCACTGTAACCATCCATGATGCTAAAGAAAGAATGCCAGCGTGAAAGCCGGCGCTCCAAAGCTCTGCTTAACCCGAGGCGATATTCTACGGTTTTTTTCAGCGCGTTGCGACCTGCGCGCGGTGCTTCCAATAGTGGCGAAGCTGGCCGACCAGATAAAGTGAGCCGGTGATGAAAATGGCGTCTTCGGGCGCGGCTTCGGCGAGGACATGTTCGAAGGCGCGTTCGGCGTCGGGAATCACGGAAAAACGCGAAGCATGATGGCCGGCGATTTCGGCGAGTTGCGCGGCCGAGACGGCGCGCGCCGTGCGTGGTGCGGTAAAGACGACTTCCGCGGCGTGTGGGAAAAGGAGGCCGGCGACTTCGTCAACGGCCTTATCCCGGAGAGCGGCGTAGAGCAGCCAAATCTTGCGCCCTTGGAAATTTTGCTGCAGAAAATGGGCGAGTTCGCGGGCGGCGCCTGGATTGTGAGCGCCGTCGACGTAGATGTCAGGGGCGGACTGCAATTTTTCGAGGCGTCCGGGCCACACGGTATTGGCAATTCCGGTTACTAGCGCTTCATGAGGAATACGAAAGCCGCGGTCTTGTAGGAGGCGCGCAGAGGCGAGCGCGTTCAGGGCGTTCTGCAACTGGAAGCGGCCGGGAAGGCTTGGGCTGATTTCGAAGCTTTTTCCGGAATCCACTTCAATGATGCGCGCGAAAACCCTGCCGATTTCCATGGATTCGCGATCGACGCGAAAAAGTTGCGCCGGCTCGACGACCGGACTGCCAAGACTCTCGGCGCGAGTCAGAATAGCTTCGCGGGCTTCCGGATGCTGTTCGGCGAGGACGAGGGGCACGCCAGGCTTCAGGATTCCTGCTTTTTCGGAAGCGATTTCTTTGAGTGAGTGGCCGAGAAAGTTTTCGTGGTCGAAATCAATGCGTGTGATGATGGCGACGGCAGGAGAGAGAATGTTGGTGGCATCGAGGCGCCCGCCGAGACCGACTTCGAACACGCCAAATTCAACCCGCTCACGAGCAAAAGATTCGAACGCCATGGCAGTCACGCATTCGAAATAGGTTGGATGCGCGCGGAGTTTGCCGGCGGCGAGGAGTTCTTCGATCAGAACTTGTATGCGCGTGAAAGTTTCTGCGAGCAATTCGTCATTAATCTCTTTTCCATTAATGCGAATGCGTTCGTTGATTTTTTCAAGGTGAGGCGAAGTATTGAGCCCAGTTCGAAACCCGGCTTGGCGCACGATGGACTCGAGGAACGCCGCGGTTGAGCCTTTCCCGTTAGTACCGGCGATGTGGGCGCTGGGATAGGCGCGATCGGGGCGGCCAAGTCGCTCTGCGAGGGCGGTAATGTTTTCAAGATCAAACTTCGCGGCGGCAGCCTGCGTTGGCGCGGCCAATTCGCGCCCAAGAGAAAGCAAGTAGCGGACCGCGGCCTCGTAATTCATCTCAGGTCAAGAGCAAATCGAGGGAGTTGGCGATAAACGACTTGAGTTCTTTGCGGTGGACGACAGCGTCTAGGAATCCGTGCTCAAGCAGGAATTCGGAGCGCTGAAAGCCTTCGGGGAGTTTCTGGCGGATGGTCTGCTCGATGACGCGCGGGCCCGCAAAACCGATGAGCGCCCCGGGCTCGCCGATGTTGAGGTCGCCCAGCATGGCGAAGCTGGCGGTGACCCCACCGGTGGTGGGATCGGTAAGGACGGAAATGTAGGGCAGCTTTTCGTCATCAAGCCGTGCGAGAGCGGCCGAGACCTTGGCGAGCTGCATGAGGCTGATGGTGCCTTCCATCATACGCGCGCCGCCGGAACAGGAAATGGCGATGAACGGCTGCCGTGTTTCGATGGCGAGCTCAATGCCGCGCGTGACTTTTTCGCCGACCACAGCGCCCATCGAGCCGCCGATGAAGCCAAATTCCATAGCACACATGACGACGGGGCGGCTGTTGAGCTGGCCTTCGGCTGTGATGACGGCGTCGTTCATTCCGAGCTTTTTCTTGGCTTCCCGTAGGCGCGCGGCGTAAGGCTTGGTGTCGACAAATTTAAGTGGGTCGGTGGAGGTCATACCGGCGTCGTGCTCGGTCCAGCGGCCGTCGAGAAGCATTTCCAGGCGCTGCTTGGAATTCATCTTGAAATGAAATTGGCACTTGGGGCAGACGAAGAGGTTCGTTTCAAGGTCCTTGCGGAAGACGATGGTGCGGCAGGACTCGCACTTGACCCACAACCCTTCAGTGCGCACGCGGCGCTCTTCGGGCGGGGTGGATTGTTCGATCGATTTTTTGTCGCGCTTGAACCAGGCCATGGAGAAAGTTTGTAAGTTTTCAGTTATAAGTTCTCAGCTAAGAAAAAAGAACGAAACGGCTGATGTATTCGGTTTTGGCAACTATAGCCACCAACATCCACCCGGCTAATAGTCGATCCCCCGTTGAGCCAGTATACCCTTGGTGTAGGGGTGTTTCACCTCGCGCATCTCGGTGACGAGGTCGGCAAGCTCGACAAGCTTGGGATGGGCGTTGCGGCCTGTGCAGATGACGTGGACGCGCTCCGGGCGGTTTTTCAGCGCTTCCACCACTTCGTTGGGGTCGAGCATTTTGTAGCTGATGGTGTAGTTGATTTCGTCGAGGACGACGAGGTCGTATTTTCCGCCGTAGATGGCCTCACGGCCTGCTTGCCAGCATTCTTGCGCGAGCTTGATGTCCGCAGGATCGGTTTCGGCTCCGCCGATTTTGACGAAGCCGCGGCCCATCGGGCGAATTTCAAATTTATCGTCGCCAAGCATTTTGGCGGCGTCGAGCTCGCCATAGTGCCACGAACCTTTTATGAACTGGACCATCATGACGCGCAAGCCTTGGCCCACGGCGCGGAATGCCGTGCCGAGCGCGCAAGTGGTTTTGCCCTTGCCAGGCCCGGTGTAAACGATGAGCAGTCCTTTTTCTTCCGGCATGATTTGGCGACTCGGTGAACTCTCAAGCGCGTAGAAAGCATTAGAGTTTGCGGAGTCTGATGCCAAAGGTCAAGTTGCAGCGGGAAAACTAGGCAAGCTGGAGGCGCTTCACGAGTTCTTCAGCGGTCGCCGAGATGCGCGTTCGTGAACTGGAGGAGAGTTCGCGGCCCTGCGCTGAATTCTTGTCGCGGAGGACGATCCAGAGGCCAGGGCGGTAGGTTTCGTCGTCGCCCGGGCAAATTGCGCCGGTGAACTGAGCGAGTTCGAGGCTCGAGCCGCTCAGGAGTTCCGTAAGGATGCCGCGAGCATCATCGACGAGATCGCGAAAGCCTTGCGAGACAAGAATGACATCGACATCGCGAGGAGTAGGCTGTTCGAGCTGGTTGAGATCGTAATCGGGCAGCGCCTTTTCCAGGGGGATTTCGATGGTGGCGGAAGGCTGGTCTTTGTCAGCGGCGATTCGAATGGCCATAGTGGATATGGTTTTACACCACGCGGGCTATTTCGGATAGGGGCTGCCGGAGAGAATGGCAAACGCCCGATAAAGTTGTTCCGCGAGCACGACGCGGGCGAGTTCGTGAGAGTAGGTCATGGCGCTGAGGGAAAGTTTGTGTTGAGCGCGCTTAGGAAGGTCATCGGGAAAACCGTCGGCGTCGCCGCACAGGAACACGAGTTCGCGCGTGCCGCGATCGCGGAGCTCGCCGAGCCATTTGGCAAGCGCGTTCGAATCAAGATTCCTTCCGCTCGCGTCAAGAACGACGACGGTGGCTGCGCGATCAGCATCGAGCTTCTTCAGAGCCGCATTACCGTCACGGACTTCGGTGATTTCGATCGGGCATGACCGGCCGATGCGTTTTACATAGTCATCGAGGATGGCGCGCATTTCCGCGCGGCGCGTTTTGCCGAGCATCAGAAGACGAATTCTCATGTCAGTCTTATGTCATCCGAAAAGAGATCCCTCATCGCATCGCCCCTCGGGATGACCATCCTTGTCGGATGGTCATTTCAAACCATACTTCTTGCGCTTTTCGAGAAGAGTTTTGCGGCTGATGCCGAGAGCCTCAGCGGAGCGGCTGATCTGGTAATGGGTGGCTTCGAGGGTGGCGGCGATGACTTCGCGCTCTACTTCCTCGAGGGTTCGGAGGCCGGCAACCGGGCTGGCAGAGCTGGGCGCTGCGGCGCGCACATTCTCTGGAAAATCTTCGGGCTCGAGAAGCTCAGGCCCAGGGGCAGTGCCTCGGGGATGCGAGAAAACCACCGCCCGCTCGAGAGCATTACGAAGTTCGCGGACATTCCCGGGCCAGGTGTACGCCATAAGCATCCGGCGAACCGAATCGCTCAATTGTGCCTTGGGGCGCGAGTGGACAGCCCGAAGGGTCGCAAGAAGATGATCGGCGAGAGGCAGGATATCGGCGCGGCGCTCGCGAAGCGCGGGAACCGCGAGTGACAAAACATTCAGCCGGAAATAAAGATCTTCCCGAAAGTTGCCGGATTTTACCGCAGCGGGAAGATCAACGTTAGTGAGAGCGATAAGGCGCGCTTCGATGCGCAGCGTTTCCGTTCCGCCAAGGCGTTCAAACGTGCGCTCCTGCAAAACTCGGAGAAGTTTCCCTTGTGCTCCGGACGAAAGCGCGGCGACCTCATCGAGAACAATGGTGCCATTGCCGCCCATTTCGAAGCGGCCGAGTTTGCGCTCCACCGCGCCGGTGAAAGCGCCGCGCTCATGGCCGAAGAGCTCGCTTTCGACAAGCTGCGCCGGAAGGCTGGCGCAATCGATTTTCAGGAACGGAGCGTCGCGGCGTGGACCAAGTTCATGGACCAGGCGTGCAAGATGGTCCTTGCCACTGCCGCTTTCGCCGGTGATCAAAAGAGTGGCGGGAGCGACCGCGACCTTCTGCGCGAGTTCAAGAAGACGTTGTGATGCGGGATCCGCGGAGATCCACGGCAATCGTTCAGCGGTCATTGCCGCGAACGGCCGCTTTGTGGCCGGTTGGAAACGGCTTCGCCGGAGAAGTGTTCGTGGCCGAACTGCGAACGGGGCAGGTCTCGTTCAGAAGGGCTTTCAGGCTGGTCGGCAAGTTCAAGCTTGGGAGCCATACGCCAGAGGCGCTCGAGATCGTAATAGCGCCGGGCCTGCTCGCTGAAAACGTGTACTACAAAGCCGCCGAAATCCAGCAGCGCCCATTCTGCGGAGCGATGTCCCTCGCGATGTTCGGGCGAGCGGCCAAGATTTTTATGGAGTTGGGCCTCGATTTCGGTGCAGATGGCTTGGACTTGCGGCGTGCTGAAGCCCGTGCAGACGATAAAGTAATCTGTGAACGCGCCCGCCGCCGTGAGGTCCAGCACAGTGATGCCCGCGGCTTTCTTTTCTTGTGCGGCTTCTACGGCGAGGCGGACGCCCTGTGGCAAGGATTCCAATTTCATTTGAGATTCCGATATAGGCCCTGTTTGAGAATGTATTCCTCGACACGCGCGGATACAAGCCCATGGATGGACTGGCCAAGGTGCGCCTGTCGCCGCACATCAGTAGCGGAAACATCACTGGAGACATTTTCGAGCAAATAAATCGTGGACTTGTGAAGGTGCGCGACAACCTGGGAAGGCGGATCGGCTTCTTTTCTTTCGTCCGCGCGAGCAATCAAGTCCGGCGGGATAACCAGGCGCAGCGCTTCCGGGCGAATTCCAGGGCGATTGGCGATGATGAAATCGCAGAGCGTGAGCAGCGTTTCATACTCCTTCCACATGGGGATGTCCAGGAAGGCGTCGGCGCCAATGATGAAAGAAAGCCGGTCGCTGTGGTAAACGTGGCGGAAATAGCGCACGGTGTCCACGGAATAGTGAAGTTGTGTGCCGCTGAAGTCCTCGCCGGCTTCGGCAAGCGAAGGAACGAAGTGCGGATGCTCGGTGCAAGCGAGCGAGACCATCGCAAAACGGTGCGGAAACGGAGCGAGGTGCTGCTTCAGCTTGTGCGGCGGACGGCTAGCGGGAATGAAATGAATTTCGTCGAAATTAAAACGCCGGTCGGCGGCGCGAGCGACAGAAAGGTGGCCATTGTGGATGGGGTCGAAGGAGCCGCCAAAAATCGCGATACGTCGAGGATGATGCTTTGCGGCGGTGCGGTGCGCTTGCGCTACGGTCAATGAGGCTCCCAAGAAAGCATTGTCGGCTCGAACCAGGTCATGGTTGGGCACGACACAACCAATTCTCTCACGAATCTTCCTGTTTGTTCGTGGCCACTGCGGGGCGGTCAACAGCTGCGGATAGCGATTTCACATGCACACCCTCGGTCGTCAGAGTGTCTGTACTGGAATCATGGGGGACGCGGGGAATCTTATCCAGCGCATCGGCAATGGAGCGAACGAGTTCCTTCACACCGTCTCCGGCAACACCCGAAATGGAGTGAAATTCGAATTTCCGCAGCCTGCAGAAATCTCGAAGAGCGTCGAGACGCGTGCGGTCCATCGTGGCGTCTAGCTTCGTGGCTACAACGATCATCGGTTTTTCGATCAGGGACGCGCTGAAGGCTTCCAGCTCGCCGTTGATGAGCTCGAAGGAACGGATGGGATCGTCGGCGTTGGAGTCGCTCGTATCAATGAGATGAACCAACAGCCGTGTGCGTTCGACGTGGCGGAGGAAACGGATGCCGAGGCCCGCGCCCAAATGTGCCCCTTCGATGAGGCCGGGAAGATCGGCG